>OGRG01000148.1_pt1 | contig 75671 bp, 73 predicted proteins | sample 1553501 | NCBI WGS metagenome assembly OGRG01 (sample SAMEA2580018, study PRJEB22360) | human gut metagenome | biome: human gut; feature: human-associated habitat; material: faeces | place: Denmark | collected 2008/2010 | reverse complement strand
CAAATTATAACATGATTGATAACGTCCTTAACAATATGCCACCGAAGAAAGAACCGTATCTGGAATACTTTGCGGCAGAATGCGATGAGTTCCATGATATGGGAGCTTATGAAAAAAGTACCGATGTTAATCAGATAACGGCAGTCTATGAAAAATATAGGGAGAATCCAGAAACAGCTTATCTCGGATGCTCAATGGGAATTATCTATCGTGATCCGGAAGACAGTTACTATGATGAAGCCGAATTTGCAATCGTAAAAGGAAATACCGTATTTGGGAATCTGATGGATGATGTTCGGTTTTATGGGGAGCTTGCACTGGTACGGGAAGGAATTGAGAAAATTCATGAAGCATTGCCGGATTATAAGTATGTACCGATGCGGGATGTTCGGGAAGCAATGTATCCAGAGAAGATGACCACAGAACAGCTGGCAGAGGCAGTGGATGAGATTGCAGAAGCATTTGATCCGTATGAGTATCGAGATAATGTGGAGATAGGAGAAAATACGGTACAGGAAGTGATGCTGGATTTGCGAAGTGGAAATATTCATTCCTATATTTCGTATCTGAAGGATATCGTAGACGAAGAATGCGACCAGTCTGTTCGTGCAGGTGTATTGATGGAAAGGCTGAAAGCCTATGAACCGGAGCTTCCAAAGGATATGGAACCAATGGTGTATGTAAACTATTGTGAAGAGAGTGGTCTCATGAATCCGAGATGTCAGAAGTTATCTGATCTGGATTCAAAAACCGTAGAACAGGACAAAGTCTGTTATGCTGATCGTGCTCCCAACACCAACGAACCAAAAACGATAGCACAGATGTTTTTTACAGTATATTATGCAGAAAAAGGCGACCAGATGCTGCATCATTTCAAAGGGAAAATAGATATTGGCACTGGCAACGGAGGTCTTCTCAATCAGTTAAAGCTGCAGAATGAAATGAGACTGACGGATGAAAGTTGGATTAACTATCAGAAAGGCAAGGGGAATGAAGAGTTCCAGAAATATATGGAAGATCTGACGGATATGCAGAATCATGTTTTGCCTTATCTGCAGAGTTTTTGTAGTCTGGAAAAAAAGGAGTGCAGGAACGCCGGGAACAGCAGGTAATGGACAAGAAGCAGAGCAGAGCAACTGCCGTTACTGGTGTAGAAAAATCAGCAAATGTAAAAGATGCAGGGAAAGTGGAAAGGAAGTCTTTGCCACAGAAGAAAGTAGCGATAGGAAAAGAGAAGAAGCCATCTATCCATGAACGGTTGGAAATCAATAAGAAGATTATTCAAGAAAAACAGGGAAAAGATAAGCCGGAGAGAGAAGCTGATTTTGGTGTAAGGACAGTGTAGTATAAGCACAATGAGTCGGAGGTCACGGATGATAACGTGGCTTCCGGATATGGAAGTGTTCCGTAACCTTCCATTAAGTGTAATAAGCGTTATTTTTCTTTATTTTCTGATGTTTAGTATATTCTGGCTCTGGACCTACAGAACCAATCAGGCACATCAGAAAAAGGAACAGGAAAAAGATGAAAAATATAAAGCAGAACTTCTGATAGCTGCAAAAAAGGCAGAAGCCGCCAATGAGGCAAAAACGAAGTTTCTCCAACGGATGAGCCATGATATCAGGACTCCAATCAATGGAATCTGCGGGATGATTGATATGGCAGAGCATTATGCAGACGATATGGAGAAACAGACAGAATACAGAGCAAAGATCAAAGAGGCATCCAATCTGCTGCTGGAACTGGTAAATGATGTTCTGGATATGAGTAAGCCGGAGTCTGGTGAAGTTGTTCTGGAAGAGAGTCCATTTAATCTGAACAAAATTTTTGAGGAAGTGCTTGTTGTGATTGAACAGATTGCTGCAGAACAGAATATCCGAATTGTATGGGAGAAAAAAGAAATCAAACACTGTGATCTTATTGGAAGTCCGAGGTATGTGAAACGTGTGATGATGAATATCCTGTCGAATGCGGTGAAATATAACGGAGAAAACGGGCAGATTTATATCAGCTGCAGGGAAATTCCATCCGAACAGCCGGAAATGACGACAATGGAATTTGTCTGCCGGGATACCGGAATCGGAATGACAGGGACGGTTTTATCATCAATGACAGCAACAGTCGCACAAACAGTAAAAAAAGATGGTCATATGAGCAGTTGAGCAGACAGATGCGGAATCTATGGGCCATGTATAACTGAAGGAAAAAGCCAGATGTTGAACAGCTTTTGAACAGTGATACTACCATATTTTTCATATAGCAGCGATTGAAACACAAGGATTTTAGAATTTAGATATTTTTCTAAATAGTTGTTGACAATTCTGTTTCGTCAGAATATATTATATTTAGAAATATTTCTAAATACTTTTGAAAGAAGTGATGCTATGGCTTTTGCAGATACTTTTAAGGCCTTGTCCGATCCTGCACGCCGAGAAATCTTACAGTTATTAAAGAATGGCCGAATGTCCGCCGGAGAAATTGGTAGTCATTTTCATATGACCGGTGCTACTGTTTCCTATCATCTAAAGATTTTGAAAAAGGCTGATCTGATATGGGAAACAAAAGAAAAGAATTTTATTTACTATGATTTGAATACTTCCGTTGTAGAAGAATTACTTCTATGGTTAAAAGACTTGAAAGGAGACGAATCTCATGATGAAAAAATATAAATGGTCTTTGTTACTTGGCAGCCTTCTTTCTTTAAGCCCAATCTTGATCGGATTGCTTTTGTGGAATCAGCTTCCGGCAAAGCTCCCTACCCATTTTTCCACTGGAAATACTCCAGATGGCTGGAGCAGCAAGGCAATTACCGTTTTCGGACTTCCGCTTTTTATGTTTGCAATGATGTGGTTTTGCTTTCTTTTCACCCATGTTGATCCAAAACGCCAGAACATCAGTCCGAAGCTGATCCGGGCACTTGTGTGGTTCATGGCTGCACTTTCCCCGATTGTTGTGTGCTCTAGCTATGCTATTGCTCTTGGAATAAATGTGAATATTACTCTGCTCACTTATCTGATCATTGGACTCATGCTTTTGGTAATTGGCAATTATCTGGCAAAAACAAAACAGAACTATAGTGCTGGCATTCGGATTCCATGGACACTGTCCAGTGAAGAAAACTGGAATCGCACACACCGTGTCAGCTCCAGACTGTTTATCTTTTGTGGCCTGGCTATGATCGCCAATGGATTTCTGGACTCTAAGATACTGTTATTTTTCATCATGGCAGTGTTGATTGTAATCCCATATGCATATTCTTTTTTCTTATTTAAAAAAGGAATATGATGTACACTTTTGGAACATGCCTTTGTAGCTGCAATAAGGGCATATTATAGTAATGGTGTAGATTTTATTGAGCCTTTGGATGTTAGTACCATTTTCGGGAATGGACTTGATAACGCCATAGAAGCAAGTGAAAAACTTCCTGAAGAACAGAGGGCGATACTTGTGAAAGCGGGGAAAATGCAAAACTTCTTTTCTGTACTGATTGAAAATAACTGCTTGCAGGATAGCGGAAACACAAAGAGCCGTACCACAAAGAATGATGATTTTCTTCACGGTTTCGGTATTTCTAATATGCGAAAAGCCGTTGAGAAATATGATGGTCAGTTGATGACCAAATGCGAAAACGGGAAATTTACATTGAAAATTTTAATACTAATTCCATAAAGAATATGGCTTATGAGCCTGTTGTCTATCACGGACAGCAGGCTTTTTTGCGTAGTTATATTAGAATTGAGCGAGCTAAGCGAGCGATGCTTCTTGAACGACAGTTCAAGAAGATGGTGGCTATTAGAATTTACGCTTTCAGTATTAGAATTTGCGTCTTGTCTTGTATTCTTTATTTAATAGGATATTGGTTAGCTTGTCTCGTGTGTAAAGTGGAATAAAACCTTGTTCTTGTATATCGGCGAAATTCATTGTTCTCAATTTATCCAAGAGTGCCTCGTAGCTGAAGGCATTTCCCAGATCTCTTTCGAGGTAACGTATATTACCACCGCAAGAAAACAGATAAGGAAATGGGCTTTTATGCGTACGTCATCGTGAAGAAAAACTGGTCTTGTTTCAAAGTCAGTCTTCATTACACGAAAACATTCCTCGATTTTCCAACGACCTTCGCTGAATTTTAGGATATCTTTTACATCACCGTCTAAGAGGTCTGTAGTTACTGCGTACATCCCATCATATAAGGCTTACCGTGCCGGGTGGAACCCCTGCAACTGTGCTATGTGTATTTTCTCTACACCGAAGCTGTTTGCCGGGATTCGCAAATTATATCCAGAAGAATATCAGTTGTTAAAGCATAATGAAGAAATTCTGGAATTTATGCTGGATAATAAGTGTGATTTGGATACCTTTGTGGGAAATGCGAAATCCTGTGTGTATCATGGAGATGAGAAAGCGATTCGCAGTCTGGTCACTGGAGAATTCTCGGCAAACGATATCTATGCAAAAGGACAGTGGATGTATCCGGCAGGGGCATTTCATGGGGTAGAAGGAGAGCCATGTTGAAGGAATGATAGAATACCAGTTTATTCAAGTGATGAAACAAAAAATTCATAGAAGAGTATTCTCCTATATCAAGCACATTTGCTGCATAGATGGAATATCTTTATGAAATCTTCAAAATTGATTGATATTATGAAAAAAAGAAAGGATGATTATAAATATGAATATGATTTTAAAAACAACAAATCTCTGCAAATCGTTCAACGGGCAGACAGCCGTAAATAACATATCGCTGAACATTGAAAGAAATTCCGTCTATGGATTGTTAGGACCAAATGGAGCCGGAAAATCTACAACACTCAAAATGATAACAGGTATTTTGAGACCCACATCTGGGAGTATTGAGTTTGACGGCCACGCATGGAAACGCAGCGACTTAAACCATATTGGAGCGTTAATTGAAATGCCGCCGCTTTATGAAAATTTGACCGCCTATGAAAATCTGAAAGTAAGGACTGCTATTTTAGGGCTGACAGATAAGCGGATTGACGAAGTGCTGCAAATCGTCCGGCTGACGGAAACAGGCAAGAAAAGAGCCGGACAGTTTTCTCTTGGTATGAAACAGCGTCTTGGAATTGCAGTTGCATTACTAAACAACCCGAAGCTGCTCATACTTGATGAACCAACCAACGGGCTTGACCCGATTGGGATTGAAGAACTTAGAGAGCTTATCCGTTCCTTTCCTGCAAAGGGTATTACCGTTATTTTATCAAGTCATATTCTCTCCGAGGTACAACAGACCGCTGACCACATCGGCATTATTGCGGGCGGCATCTTAGGCTATGAGGGGAAACTTAATGCAAACGAAAATTTGGAACAGCTTTTTATGGACGTTGTAAAAAGCAATCACAGGGAGGGTTAAGGCATGGACTATCTAAAATCAGAACATTTGAAATTCAAGAGGACAATATCGAACAAACTGATTTTCATTGTTCCGCTAATTACGGCTATTTTTGCATGGATTATGGGTGGATATATGGGGTATCAGTACATGACGCTTTACTGGTGGTATGCGTTCCTGCTTCCTGGAGCAATCGCAATTTTGTGTTCTTTGTCACACAGAAAAGAAGAAAACGCAGGGAAATACTATTCGGTATTTTCTATGCCTGTAAACCTTTCGAGATTTGAATTTGCTAAGGGCATTATCTTAGTCGAAAAACTGCTTGTTTCAGCGATATTTTTAGCATTGCTTATTTCTATCAGTAATATCATTGCTCCGGCAACGGCAGTATATTCTCTTTTACACAGCATTACAGGAAGTATCGGAATTATCCTTGCGTCTGTCTGGCAAATCCCTTTGTGTCTGTACTTAGCACGCAAAACGGGAATGTTTGTGCCGATTGTGTAAAATACAATACTTGGGATTGTCCTATCTACTGCTACCGCATTAGGAAATACAGTAGCATGGTGGTTTGTACCGTATTGTTGGGCAGCAAAACTGGCAGAGCCACTTATGGGAATTGAAATGAACGGAACTTATGCGGGGAATTGTGGATTTTCTATAGCCATTATGATTTCCATTTCGTTGTCAATACTCTTGTTTCTTATTTTATCCTATGCCGACGCAAAGGATTTTTCCAAAGGGAGGTAGACAGAAATGGGTTTTATTTATGTGCTTCGTTCTGAACAGGAAAAAACGAAGCATACATCGTTTTGGGCTATTCATTTTTGTGTACCCGTTATGGGGGCATTGTTATTTCTTGCTTACTATTCCCTGTATGCCAGCACCGCAGACAGTAAAAAGCTCAAAATGATATTGGAAATTACTACAACGTTTTTTCCGTTGTTGATAAGCGTTATTGTTGGTCTGAACGTTGCACTGGAAGAAAAGGCTTCACACTTCCAAACGCTGCTTGCTGTACCAAACAGACACAAAAATATGCTTGCAAAATTAACTTATCTTTATGGTTCGGGGGTATTTGCATTGTTCTTTCTGTTCCTGTTATTTGTGATTGGCATACATCTTTTGGGAATGGCTGATACAGTGCAGCTCGGAATGCTCATTGGAGCCGCCGCCGGGATGGCCTTTTGTAATTTGATAATATACATCTTGCACCTGTTCCTTAGCTTCAAATTTGGATTAGGGTTATCCCTGTTTTGGGGCGTGTTTGAAAGTCTGCAATGTATCTTATATAGCAATATTGAGCTGAAAGGTGTAGCCCGGTATATCCCCTTTGCATGGTCTATGAATTGGGTACAGGATATTTTGAGCCGACAAATTTTCAACTATGGAACGGAAAAAATATGGATTGCAGCATTAACGACAGGCGGCTTATTGCTGACCTTATTATGGTTTTCTCATTGGGAGGGAAGAAAAAATTATGAATAAAAGCAAAAAAATAATGCTACTTCTGCTGTTTACCTTTATCGTTTGTGTGGCTCTTGCTGGCTGTACTTTACAGGACAGAATCGAAGAATATTCCAGTGACAAGGAACAATGTTATTTGAATACGGAAAATGTAACACGTTTTTCCTATAAAGGTAACGATTACACCATTTTGGCAGATACCGTATCAAATGGCGGGCTTGGAGAATGGATTGGATATATCCGGCAGCTTGCCGCCATAGACGAGAACGGAAAAATATTGCTGCAAGAAAATGTTGAACCGGCAACTTTTCAATCCTTAGCGGATTTGGCGGAGAAAGCACCAGAAGCCGCTTACATTATTCCTTTTCTCAATGTATATGCGGCTTCTAACGCAGACGATTATCTTATTGTAGATGTAAACGGAGGGTATCATAAAGCTGTTATCAGCGAAAATGTCAAAGATAGCGATACTGTTTTTGATTTTAAGAAAACAGAAGAATCTATAAATGACAGCTTTGAAGTCAATCCAGAAAATGCGACACAACTTCTTTGGGGCGGGACGGTTTATCAAGTAACGTCTGATATGGTATCAGATGATGAATTAGGCAGCTACATTGATATTCTCGCTGAAAGTGTTACATTCGATACAGAAACGAAAATCCCTTTGTCAAAAGAAGATTTAAGCAAGATTGACTGGTACGGGGAAAATGCCGGACAGGGGCGAGAGTCTTGGTTTTACACAGATGTCTATGAGATTTACGGAACCGATAAAGCGGAAGCGGTTGCGGTCAATGTAAATGATAACTACTATATTGCAAAGCGACAATGACAGCTTTCCTGCCCTTGGAGCTTGTGCTATACTAAAAAGGACAACGAAAGGAGGCAACAATATGGCGGCGATCCTTATGATTGATGATGAACGGGCTATTTTAGAGCTTGTCAAAAACGGGCTGCGAAAGGATGGGCATTTCGTGACCACTTATACCTCTGCCGCACAGGTACCGCTTGATAAGCTGAACAGATATGACTTGATTATACTGGATATTATGATGCCAGATGTAGACGGCTTTTCCTATTGTGATAAAATTCGTTCCCTTGTAGACTGTCCTATTCTTTTTCTGACAGCAAAGACAATGGAGCATGACATCACATTTGGGCTTGGTCTGGGAGCAGACGACTATCTGACAAAACCATTTCGTATTGCAGAATTGCGGGCGAGAGTAAACGCCCACCTACGGCGTGAACGTAGGGAACGACATACCGCACTTACCTTTGACCGCATAAAAATTGATTTATCTGAAAAAGAATTACGGGTAGATAACACGCCTGTTGCCTTAACAAAAAGCGAATATCTGATTTGTGAATATCTTGCAAGGAATAAAGGACAGGTATTTTCAAAAGAACAGATTTACGAAGCTGTTTTCAGCTTAGAGGGCGACAGTGATAATTCTACGATTTCTACTCATATCAAGAATATCCGGTCAAAATTGAACAAACTGGATATTCAGCCGATAGCGACAGTCTGGGGGATTGGATATAAATGGGAATGAAAAAAACAACATCACTGAAAGCGTCTTTTTGGAAATTCTTATGTATGCTGTTGATTGGACTAATAGGTGCGGTGGCAATACCATTTAGTCTTATTTTAGCTGGAACTAGTACAGGGCTTATTACCTATGCGGATTATTCAGAACGCTGCACAAAAGATCTTGCTCCTGTTATTGCTGCAACGCCGGATTTGGCAGATGTGCAGCTTCCTATGGGCTGTGAATATTTGGTGCTGGATAAAAATTATCAAGTGACGGAAACGACCTTAGAGGGCGACGATTTGGACCGGGCTATGGAATACGCAATATCCGGGCAGATAAATACAAACCTCAACAAACAGTATTTGCTTGTGACCCGCAAAAATGAATATGTAGTGCTGCAATATTACATAGGTTCACAGTTTACAAATGAATGGCTTTATGAGCATTTTCCCTCACCGGAAATTCTGCTTTATATTTTTATAGCAATCAACTGTATTGCAGTATGCGTGATATTGACAGCGAAGTTTGCAAAAAATATGCGGACGCAGCTCTCTCCGCTTTTTGAAGCGACAAGGCAGGTAGCAGAACAAAATCTTGATTTTGAAGTGGGACATTCAAAAATCAAAGAATTTGAGGACGTACTTTGTTCTTTTGCAAATATGAAAGATAATCTGAAAATATCTTTAGAGAAGCAATGGAACGCGGAACAGTTACAGAGAGAACAGATTGCAGCACTCGCTCACGATTTGAAAACACCTTTGACCGTCATTCAAGGAAATATTGATTTGATAAATGAAACGGAGCTAGACGACGAACAACGTCTATATGCGGGTTACATCACTGAAAGCTCCGAACAGATAGGCATTTATATTAAAGTGTTAATTGACATTTCACGGACAATCGCCGGGTATCAGCTTCATTTGGAGAAATTTGATATAGCTGATTACATGGGCCAGATTAAAGCGCAGGCAAGCTCTTTATGCCTTACCAAAGGAATTTGTCTGCAACTGGAAACGGGGGCTAACCTGGGCACACTTAAGGCGGATAAGCTGCTGTTGGAACGGGCAATTATGAACGTGATAAGCAATGCGTTAGACTATTCTCCACCACAGGGGACAATTTATGTAACGGTGCAAAAAACGGACTGCTTTTTACATATATCTATAACGGACGAGGGAGGCGGCTTCACACCGGAGGCCCTACATCATGCACAGAAACAGTTTTTCATGGGCGACAAAAGCCGTACTTCTAATATGCACTTTGGTATGGGACTTTATATCACAAGCAGCATTATCAAGCAACATGACGGGCAGCTTGTTTTAAGCAATTCTAAAAAGACTGGCGGCGCACAGGTTATTATCAAAATTCCATATTAAAAGTAGTAGGCGGTACTGCGGTATCGCTTCTGCACCTTGCGTGCTATAAAACGTAGTCTGCAAAGGAGTTTGAGTAATCCGTTTCAATCTAATAGATAAAAAAGAAACCGACATAAAGCCGGCTTCAAAAGAAAGTAAAATCACAAAACTCCCCGGAAATATGACCGAGGAGTTTTTGTGATTATTTTTCTGGTAATAATTTTCCCATTGTGTTGGCGATGTCTTTTAACTTTTCAACAGAATAGCCTGTATATAAAATAATTTTGTCTAAAGGTTCTTCATTTTCAATCATCATCTGAGCAAGGGAATAGCTTTTTTTATCTTCGCCTAACGCTACAAGACCATTACTAAGATTACACATATTTTGCACCTCGCTTTCAAATTCTTCTGTCATTGCAATATGAAAATCATCGTTTAGACGCTGCTTTTTTTCTTCTGGAGATGTAGAGGGTGAGAAGAGTACATTTAGTAAATCAAGAATCTCCAAATCACTTTCTTTATCAGCATCACCAAGATTTAAAATAACAACTTCCATTAAATCATAACTTTCAGGGGAAGTGTAGGGAGTGCCATGTATGGTATCTTCAACAGTATGATATTTAAAAATACCATTTTTCCGCTTCTTTGCTGGGTCAGGACATATCCATATACTATATACTTTTTGAATTTTCTCATAATGTTCATCAGTAAACACTGTTCCGTATTGTTCAGAAATCATTCGAGCACAATAATAAAATCCTCGTGTTACTAATGGATAACCCGGTGTATCATTTAATTGGATTTCAAGATTTATAATGAGTTGTACAGGCTCATCACTGTCTGGTAGACAGGCTTTGAAACGAATATCATAGTATACAGTCTGTTCATTGATAGAGTTTGCTTCGGTGTTAAGTCCGTCAATTCGTTGGTTGCCATTTAATCGAGTGTTTTTATCGAGGTAATCTTGATGTACAGAGCGTTGTGATATTTCAATGTCTCCTGTTAAGCAGTTATCGCATATAAATTGAACACTATATTGCGAGAATTCTTTTGTACAGGATTTTAGTATCCATGCAATAACGGCATTATAAGTTAATAGTTTTTTTGCACATTCGTCATACTTGGCTCTGTCTGCGGTTAAATCAATAGTATGTGCAATATTTGTTTGCTTTAGAATTATAATCACCTCCGATATACTGATATTATGTAAGTCTATGTTAACATAATTATCTTTAATTCGCTATACTTAATCTCAAGAAAATGTAAATAAATTCCAACAATGTAATGACTAAATTTAAAAATATTAAGTGTATAGTGTAATACTGTCAGGCTTGGGATATATCTGAGGTGTCATTGGAACATAGGAAATATCCTCTTTTTAGCGAAAGTAAATAAATTCAGTGATATATTATAAGCTTGTATACATTATAATCTTACATCATGCATTTATGCATGAGACTTTTTTCATTGTGGTAAAAAGAAAGGGGGATTGCAGGAGCGTATCAGGATGATAGATTAAAAAAGAAACCGACATAAAGCCGGCTTCAAAAGAGAGGAAAGTATGAAAAAAATCTATCAAAAATCTGTTGTTGTTTTTGATGGTTTTATGATACTGGAAATTTGTGAACAGGTTGTGAGCAAAGAATGAAGATAATCTGACGAAAAAAGAAATTGCTGACGTTTTTCTGTAAGAAATAGAATAGGGCAGTAGTATCAAAAGAAACCTATAACGAAATAGTGTCAAAAGTGGACCGTTGGGTTTGGCAAATCATATAAAAGTGAGTGTCAAATCTAACGGTCGTTTTTTGTGATACGGAAAGGAAAAGAATCATGGGAAAGATTTATGGGTATGTGCGAATTTCAACTAAGAAACAAAACATGGATAGACAGATTCGGAATATTCAGAAAGAGTATCCCGAAGCGGTCATTATAAAAGAAGTGTACACAGGAACAAAGTTTCAAGGTAGAAAGGAATTAAATAAACTGATAAAGCAATTAAAGGCGGGGGATACCGTAGTGTTTGACTCAGTATCAAGAATGAGTCGTGATGCAGAAGAAGGGTTTCAAGTATATCAAGATTTATATAAGAAAGGAATAGAGCTTATTTTCTTAAAAGAGCATCACATTGATACAATGACATATAAAGCGGCTCTGCATAATGGGATTCCGCTTACAGGAACAAATGTGGATTATATTTTAGAAGGAGTTAATAAATATCTGATGTCATTAGCAAAAGAGCAGATAAGGCTTGCGTTCTTACAGTCACAAAAGGAAGTTACGGATTTGCGGCAAAGAACAAAGGAAGGAATTGAGACAGCCCGGATAAATGGAAAACAGATAGGTTTAGCATCGGGAACAAAGCTTATTACAAAGAAATCTATCGAATGTAAGGAAAAGATTCAGAAATATAGCAGAGATTTTGAGGGGATGCTGAGTGACAAAGAGTGCATACAGTTTATTGGAATTGCAAGAGGGACGTATTATAAATATAAAAGAGAAATAAAAGACGGAATTTGTTAAAAAAGTAATGACAAATATAGCAAAAAGTGGTAAAATCAATACAAATAATTTAGGAGAAGATAATATAATGAAACAAAACTTGAGACTTACGAGAAGTGAAAAAGAAATTATGGATAAATTTTGGGAGAAGGAAGAAGGGTTCACATGTTCAGAGATTGTAGATACCTCGCCAGACAGATCATGGCGTAAATCCTCTGCTCATTTGCTAATCAATGCCCTATTAAAGAAAGGGTTTCTTGAGGTATCTGGATTTAAGAAAACAGCAAAGAATTATGCAAGAGTTTTCAAGGCAAAATTTTCTTATACAGATTATGCAATTAAAATTATCATGGCGGGTTCAACAGACGATAACATAAGAAAGCTGATATATAAGTTGATTAATGAAGCAACATTAGAAGAATTAGAGGAAATGAAAATGATTGTGGAGTAGAATTGGCATAGACAAGGAGAATATTTCTTATATTAAACAAAGGAAGAACCGTTTGCTAAACGGTTCTAAGAGAGAAAAAATATGAAAAAATCTATCGAAAAATAAGTTATTACCTTTTTGATGTTTTTATCATACTGAAAAATTGTGAATAGTCTGTGATAGAAAAATGAAGATAATCTGAAGAATATATAGGCAAGCAGTTAAGAAAGTCTTAAAAAGGTTAACAAAAAGATGGTAATTAAGAGGGCAAGTAAATTACACTTTCCCCAATCATTTCGTTTTAAGTTTATCTATAGAAATCAAATAGGTAACAATAAAATTGTAAAAATTTTGATTTTATATTTTCAATTACGTTACAGGGAAGGATGAGGATTGATTCATCCTTCCCTTTTCTTGACTTTTTTTATTTTCTATAGCAACTCCATTAAAGTTGGATTTTAATTATTTAACTTTCTACCGTAAATTCTCAAATCATAATGATACACCATCTTCCTGTAACAAGAGTAACATTCCATCACCATAAGGAGGATATATCCAATGGGAATTATTAAATCAATCGTAACTATCATTATTGTCATTACAGGAAGAAAAGGAGGAAAGTAAGATGGCAGCAAATGTAGAAAGTATGTTTTATACAAGAACGGCACCCTGGCATGGATTAGGAGTCAGGGTAGAAGAAGTACTAGGTTCTAAAGAAGCATTGATTCAGGCAGGACTCGACTGGAAAGTAGAGCAGACCGATGTATATGCGGCATCAGGAGAAAGAATTCCAGGATATAAAGCCAATATCCGAGATATTGACCGTAGCGTATTAGGAATCGTGGGTGACAGATATAAGATTGTCCAGAATGAAGAAGCTTTCGCTTTTACAGATGGATTGTTGGGAGAAGGGGTAAAGTACGAAACTGCCGGAAGTCTTGCCGGAGGGAAAATCGTCTGGATGCTTGCAAAACTTCCAGAGAAATACATTATCTCTGGAGATGCTATTGAACCATATCTAGTGTTCTGCAACTCTCATGATGGTTCAGGTGCAATTCGTGTCGCTATGACACCTGTACGTGTTGTATGCCAGAATACACTTAATCTGGCATTAAAAGGTGCAAGTCGTGTATGGTCCGCCAGACATACGGGCAATGTAATGAGTCGTATGGATGAAGCAAGAGAGACATTACAGCTTGCCAATGCCTATATGTCACAATTAGGACGGTCTATTAATGAATTACAGGCTAAGAAGCTTACGGATAAGAAAGTACTTGCTATGATTGATTCTCTGTATCCAGTCAGTGAGGATTTAAGCGAGATGCAGAAGAAAAATAATTTAAAACAGCAAGAGACATTAAAAGCCTGCTATTTTGATGCACCTGATCTGCAGGGAGTAGGAAAGAATGGGTATCGCTTTATTAATGCGGTATCCGATATGGCTTATCATGGTAAACCATTACGTCAGACAAAGAACTATAATGAGAATTTATTCAGGAAAACGATTGACGGTCTGCCAGTCTTAGATAAGACATATCAGATGGTGTTATCGGCATAAAGGGAGGGAATAAAGTTGAATCCAGTAAAAGATGTAGTTGAAGGGAAAATTCTTTCAGAGATGAAAAAGTACAGACAATCAAATAGTTTTACAACCACTACAACCGGCTGTGATACTGGAGATACAGAAAACACAGGACATCCGGTCTATGAAATTTTCTGTATCATTTTAAAGAAATTTGACCCAGTACTCTTAGAAAAGTTATTAGGGGTAGCCGATTTATTTGAATACTTAAAGCAGTTATGGAACAAGTCAGAGAAAACAGAAGAAAAGAAAGGTGAGGAAAGATAATGAAAACATTAGAACAGGAAGTATTAAAGAAAATTGCAAAAAAGAGTTTATTTGTAAAGCTGGTTAATACAGAAAGAAATGAGTCATTAGTTGAGCAGTCCATATCAAAAGAATTTTTAGATCTTTCCGCAGTCGTAAGAGTTGTTCTGAAAATGGATAAAGAAGGAATGGCTTCAATGGCATTATCAAAAGGGGATGCTGAAATCTTAGGTATGACCGAAGAAGAAATTTATGCTGCGGCATTGGCAAATACATTAAGACTTTTCCCACCTAAATTAATGAATTTAGGGCGATATGTAGAAATGAGTATTGGAGCAAAGCTTCCACTGGGAGAAGATGAAGTAACAACATATATCCTTACCAATCAAAAGGAAGTGGATGGAGCGATCTATTTTATGAGTCCAGAAGTAGTTGGAGCCATTGCTGAGGCATTAGAAGATGATTTATATATCCTTCCATCTTCCGTAAATGAGGTTCTTCTTGTAAGAGCAAGTGAACTGGAAGACGGAGTCGATGAACTGAAAGAAATGGTTCGAGATGCCAATGAAACCGTTGTGGCTGAAAAAGATATTTTAAGTTATAACGTATATCATTATGACAAAGAACATGGCATTACCATTGCAGCATAAAGGAAGGGGCAGTTAAAAATGAAATACGATATTGTGTGTTCCACGAAAAATTTATCAACAGAAGAATGGCTGAAAATAAGAACGCTTGGAATAGGCGGCAGTGATGCAGGTATCATTGCCGGATGTAATCCTTACTGCAGCATCTTTGAGTTATGGCAGGAGAAACGTGGGGAGATTCCAGTAAGAGAAGAAGAATCCGAAGTAACGCATTTCGGTAAGGTTCTTGAAGATGTCGTAAGAAAGGAGTTCATCCAGCGTACAGGCTTAATGGTAAGAAAGAAAAATTCCATTCTTAGAAGCAAAGAATATCCTTTTATGATTGCAGATGTTGACGGCATTATCAGTGAATTGGATGGTACTTATTCGATATTTGAAGCTAAAACAGCTATCGAATTTAAAAATAATGACTGGAAGAATGGAGAGATTCCTAAAGCTTATCAGTTACAGGTTCAACACTATCTGGCAGTTACAGGTTTTCAGAAAGCGTATATTGCGGTTCTGGTCGGCGGAAATAAATTCTATTGGACGGAAGTATACCGGGATGAACAGCTTATCAAGATGCTGGTAAGCATGGAATCCCACTTCTGGCATTGTGTTAAGACTGGGGAAGAACCGGATGTGGATGCATCTAAAGCCACAAGTCTTTATTTGGGAGCAAAATATAGTAATCCAAAGGTTGATTCTATCATTGATTTGGATGAGCAGATGCTTTCAGCCATCGAAAAATATGAGCAGATAAAAATAGAATTAGATTCATTAACAGAGCAGAAACGGCTTGTTGAAAATCAGTTAAAATCTGCATTAGCAGAAAATGAAGCCGGCAGAGTAGGAGGACACATCGTAAAGTGGAAACCAATAGTTCAGACTAGAATTGATTCTAATAAACTCAAAAAAGAACACAAAGAGGTTTACGATGACTGCAAAAAAGAAGTAACTTACCGTAAGTTCTCAGTAGCATGATAGTAAAAAGACTGTGAGAGGGTATCTATAATGGTATCCTCTCTTTTTTGGAGGTATAAAATGAAGAAGATTCGGGAATTAAGAGCAGATGAGATTGAAGTTCGTGTAGGTGTTGTTAGGAAAAACGGTATATCATTATTGCTGTACAAGGATGCACGTTGTGATATGAATATATTAGATGAAACATTCGGAATCGCGGGTTGGCAACGGAAACATGAACTGATAAACGGGGCATTATTCTGTACGGTTAGCATCAAAGACGAGAATGGAGAATGGATTTCTAAACAGGATGTAGGAGTAGAGTCTTACACAGAAGCAGTAAAAGGAGCCGCATCAGATTCTTTTAAACGTGCCTGTTTTAATATCGGCATAGGCAGGGAACTTTATACTGCCCCGTTTATCTGGATTCCGTCAGACAAAGTAAGTATTGCAGAGAGCAATGGAAAGTTAAAAGTAAGAGATTCTTTTAATGTGTCATACATTTCCTATGATGAAAATGGGAAAGTCATTAAAAGTCTGGAAATCCGCAATCAAAAGAATGAGATTGTATGTCAGTTTAACATGGGGAATAAAGTTTCTAAACAGGCTTTTCAAACGGCAAATAAAAACCAGCTTTCCGATTACCGTATGGGAAAACTGTATGATGAAATGAAACGTACAGGTGTGACAGAACAGCAGATTGTAGAACGCTTTCATGTATCTTTGGCGAATTTAACAGAGAGGGATTATAAGAAGATAATGAGTGCGTTAAAGAATACAGATACAAGAGCAGCATAAGAAAGGAGATTGTCATGGAGAAAAACAAGTTTATTGAAGAGCTATTCTATGAATTATCGTGTCAGTTAGGTAAAGAATTTGAAAGGAAACAGAAGCGTGTCTGGAAGAATAACGGTGTATCTTATGAAGGATTGGTTATTGAAAAGCTGGAAGAGGAGTTATCGCCTGTTGTTTCTTTAGACAGGTGCTATGAAGATTTTCAGGCAGGAATCAGTGTGCAGGAGATTAGCGAGCAGGTTTTAAAAGAGTACCGCAGGACAGCGGGGAACATTTCGTTATTAAGTCAGCAGGATATATGGAGTTATGAGCGGATTAAAGACCGGCTCTATGTAGAGATGGTGAACAAAGAATGGAACGAGCAGTACTTGGAGCATAAATACTATGTTCCATTTCTTGATTTAGCGGTCGTGTATTACATAGATACACAGCCAGATTACAAAGAGGCTCAGTCACATCGAGGGACTGCGGTAACAAAGGACATTTTTAAAATCTGGTCGGTAGAGCCGGAAGTAATATGGAAACAGGTTTTAGAAAACATGGGAAAAGAAAGCCTGTTTTTGATGCTGATCGTGACAGAGGAAGAAAATTCACTTATGACTTTGGAAGATGTTTTGCAGAAAAATCAAGGAGCATTAGCATTATTACAAAAGAGTGTCTTAGATGAAGCAAAGAAAAAGATTGGAGAGTCATTTTATATGCTGCCTGTTTCAATTTTTGAGTTAATGATAGTTCCCGAAAGCCAGGCAGATGAAGTGGAGGAGATGAAAAAAGCAATTATTGAATCTAATAAAGAACTGCCAGCGGAATACCTTCTTTCAAATAGTGTGTATTATTATGGAGACAAAGGAGAGGCAGAGATAGCAGGTTAGGCATATAATAAAAACAGGAAGAAGCATGATGTTTCTTCCTGTTTTTTTATTTAGAATCTTTTTTTGAAGAGTAGATTTTATGGAACATCTGTATATATTGCTTAAATAAATCTAATTCTGCATCTGTTCCTGACTGTAAAGACTGAATTAAAGAATCAGGGAATAAGTCAATATATTTATTGGAAGAACGGCGACCAAGAATAAGATAGTCAAGGGTGACATGGAATAAATCGGAAACTTCAATAAGCTTTTCAATAGATAAGCGGGCAGTACCACATTCAATCGCACTACAATGTCTGACGGAAATATTTAATTTTTCTGCAAGCATTGCCTGAGTCATATGATTTTCTTTACGAAGTTTAGCGATTCTCTCACCTATTAACTTGTTTAAATTTTCCATTCTCTCATCCTCCGTTTCTTTTTGAAATTTATATAACTATTATATCGACTTGATAGAATAGAGAAAATGAATTAATGCAAGGTGTAATATAGAAGTAATATATCCATAAAATTAAAAAAATAATAATTAGATAGAATTAATAGTTCTTGCATATAGAAGTAAAAGGTGTATAATGTGAAGTATAATAGATGAAAGGAAGCAATAGATATGAATTCGGACTTAAAAAGTGCTTTAGATTTTGCGATTGGATATGGTTCCGTAGAAAACTTAGAGAAAGATTATAAGTTTCAACGCCGGATTTATAGAGTTATTACTTTAATTGAACTTGTTATTTGTGGAGTGATTCTGGCGATTAAATTTCATTAATCAAATCTGGGAGGAAAAGAAACATGGGTTTATTAGAAGATTTATTGGAAGGAACCTCTGCGGTAGCTGATACCTTGGATAAAGGCAGTCAGGCTCTCAGACAGGGGCAGGAAGGACTTGAATATACAAAAGAACGCTTAGATTGGGCGAAATCAGACCGTCCTAAAAAGGACAGAGCAGCCTGTGCAGATATTCGAAGGAAAATGGATTCTATGAGAAGAAGATATATTTTTCTGTGGATATTGATTATTGTCGGTACCGTAGCAGTAATGCATTTCCTGTAGGAGAGGTTTTCTATGAGAGTAGATTCCAGAGAAGATAATTTATGTGTTTTTTGTAAGTATTGGCTTGGAAAGAAAGCAGATGTCAGTCTAATTACAGGAAAAGGGAAAATGGAAGTTACACAAGGGTTGTGTGCGGCTTCTGGCAGTAATAAACAATTCAAAAGTAACGGTTTATGTTATCGCTTTGATAGAGATATTATATACTGTTGATTTTACATTTTTACGAATAAGGAGGATATAGGAATGGCAAGATGGATTGAATGGATGTGTACAGTTTGTGGAACGAAAACAGGAAGGAGTGCAAGGACAGGTAGACCAATGCCTGGTAGATGTCCGAGAAATAACGGCAAACCTCATAGATGGGTAAAAAATAGAGAAAGCTGAAAGTGCTTTTTTAGAAAGAAGGGATTTTTAGATGATAGGATGGGGAACAGCGACACTGGGAAATCCATCAATGAAAAAATGTGCTTTTTGCAAGTATTGGTATGACCCGACTTGTGAAATGATTGCACCATCTACAGCTGGACGATGGAAATATAAGATGGGGGTTAAAAGACCTTGTCGATTAAAGAAAAATGTAGAGATGAAATCTTCTATAAGTTGTTCTAATTTTGAATGCAAATTGTAGAAGCAAGATAAGTACCAGTGGTATGATATTATATCGCTGGTATTTTTGATAGGGGAAAGTTTTATGAAAACAAGTATGAAATTTTTTATGGCACTAGCTATAGTTTCAATATGCCTTTCTAAATGTGGTGGTTCAAGCGGAGAGAAGACTGCCAAACATAGTACACAGTCAGAAGCAATGAGAATTAAACAAAAAATAGCAGAGATGGCAGGAGAAGATGATGATTTGGACGAAGAGGAAAATTCGGAACTTTTAGCAGGTGTTGATTCAGGATATGCTACAGAAGAGAGTACAGCATTTTCGGTTGCTAGTGATTCAGAATATACTACGGGGGAAGAAGAAACATCAACTTCTTCGGTTGATAATGATTCAGAATATATTGCAGACGAAGAACAAGATTCTTCCGTAGATGGTGATTATATATTAGAGGGTAGTGATTCCAGATACATTACAGAAAAAGAAGTAGAAAATCTCAGCGATGCAGACCGTAGACTGGCTAAAAATGAAATATATGCACGACATGGGAGAATGTTTGATAGTGCAGATTTACAAGATTACTTTGAATCAAAAAGCTGGTATAAAGGAACGGTAAAGCCAAGTGATTTTGATGAAAGTGTTCTTAACAAATATGAAAAAGCTAATATTGATTTAATAAGTAGCATGGAATAAGGGTATAATGGGAAGAATCTTTATAAGGGTTCTTCCTGTTTTTATATGCAAAAATATTTATTGTACAGAATTTAAAATTAATCTGTAAAAGAAAGAATGAAACCGTTTTAAACAGTAGTAAACACATTTTTAAAAATAAAATGAGAGAGGTGTTAATTTATGTATGAGTATATTCCAGAGATAATGACATTTAAAGAATGTCAAAATATTTTAAGAGTTGGAAAAAATACATTGATTGATTTAATACATACGGGAAAGATACAGGCTTTTAAAGTGGGAAGTCGATGGAAGATAACAAAGCAGGCAGTAATTGAGTTTATCCAGTACAGATAAGTCAACTGGAAAGCGATATTAGGAATAAGTAGTTTATGCAAATAAAAAATACAGCATAGAGATAGATTAAAAGCTCTTTGCTGTATTTTTTATTTAAGGAAACAGTGTATTAATTATAGTCTTTGGTCGGTGTCCTGTTTTTGGACATCGGCATTTTTTAGATAATCAAATTCACAAAAATCGGCTTGTTCACAAGGAAAATTAGAGAATACAAATACTGTACTGTTTGTTCGTAGTAATCGTGATCTGCCAACTGCTTGCTCCAACTCTGAAGAAATTAGATAGAATTGGATTCGCTGTAAAATCTCATTTTTATATGACATCATACGAAAACGATCCCCTTTATAATTAACACGGCGGTTTTTGTATGAGTTAGTGCTGCTTTCCGATATATCAATAGTACAGGCAATCAATTCGTATAGATATGTTGGAAAATGTGGAGTACCTATAATTACTCCATTTTTTCCAGAATAACAATCTGTTCCGGCGAGATTACCAAAATGTAATGTATTTTTTAATTGTAGGTCTTTTTCATACTTTTTAAAAGTAATGCCATAGGTTACGTTATAAGTGTAAGAAAGAATCTTTTTGAATAACATAGTCGGAGTTGAATAAGATAAATCATTGGATTTTATGATGTTTTTTATCGTATTTCGGCTCATAGAATATGCAGGATATTGGATTACATTTCCCATATATGCTGCTTGCTTAACTTCATGAAGAATGAATTCTCTTGTAGGAAAGAATAATTCATAAATAACATTATCTAACGTCGCAGACAGTATAATTAACTTACATTTGGGAAATTTAATCGGAGGAAGATATTTAATACAGTCTTTCTGTCGCATATAGCATCCAGCCTTTAGAAATTCTGTAAGATTGTCGTTAGCCTTGCATTTTTCTATTGTTTCAATATCGAGTTCGATACGACCGTAGGTTTCTTTCTTATAGCATTTTCCTTCTTGCAAATCTAATAAATTTTCTATCTCTAATCTGGCTTCATATGATAACCTAGATTCTTTTAAGACATTTTCAAGAGTAGAAATTTTAACAGACCCTACTCTTGTGAGCATACTATTGTATAAAATGTCTTCATCTATTATTATTTAAAATTTTTTCAAAAGTTTAGTTGGAAGTGAAAGAAAACGAGCATGTGTCATAATAACACATTTAGATGTTTTTTCTAAATAATCTTCAGGGTGTAAATACTTATTAAAAGCATCTGAGGGACGTTCTGTAGCACCTGATAAAAAGAACTCATCATCTATAGAAGCTTCTAATTCCATACAAATTTCTGCTATTGCTTCACGTGCCTCATCAAAATTTCCTTCTTCATAATATTTTTTTAGAGTTTGCTTTGTAGCAGGTTCGAGCATCAAATCATTAAGAGCTGGGATGTCTAATACTTTATCTTTTCCTATCTTTTCTTTCAGCTCATTTTTTAAATTACTTGTAGGGACTGCGATTAATAGTGGTTTTTTAAATCTCGAAGATTTGATTAAATTAATATATAGTGTGGTTTTTCCTATACCGGTTTGACCGGGGATTAAGTGAATTCGGTTTTTTGTATTTTTTAGAGCCGTTTTCAATGCATGGGATACTTGTTTAACGCTTTCATCTATAGAGACAAAATCATAATTTTTAGTACGAAAAATAAGTTTTTTTTTACGTAGGGTTTCTAATAGAGTATATCCATGATTGCAAGTATTGCTATATTTACATACCTCACATCTTTGCGGTTTGTAATTATTTTCTTCCATAAAATGGAAGTGTTTTCGCCAATCATATAAATTTGAATCAGGATAATGTTTTTTTAGTGCGTCAAAGAATCGCTTTTGATATCCTGTAATAAATCTAATGTTTGTTGCTAACAAAAATTTATCATCATGATTTAAACGCTCACCAGTGCCGTTAGTAAATTCTCTCCATAATCTACAAAGGCTACATATTTTATTCTCAGCTACTTTCTCAATTTTTTTAGGTTTCTCGTTCTTATCTACATATATTTTTAACCCCTCTTTCTCTTTTTGCTCTTCGCTAAACTCATAAAAAATAATTTTTGAAGACATATTTGGAATATATAATTCATATTTAATATTGTTTCCTATTAGGTCGTCATTTTTATAGTAAGAAGGAGAGGTGACACCCTCACGGGTGATTATGTATGCCGGATTTCCTTTAAAAAAAATATTAAAATGGTTATCGCTTAACCCAATTCCATATCTACGAGCAAATGTTTTTATATTTCTTGCAAAATTTTTTCTATCATCTTCATGCAAAAATTTTTCAAAAGATTGTACTAAGTTATATACATTAAATGTATTTTCACCTGTTTCTTCGACAACATTATTGAAGTCAATTAATCCTTTTCCACCGTAAAATAATCTGGCAGTTTCAAAACAGAGTTTATCTGCTTCAGGAAACATCTTTTTCAACATTTTTAAAATCATATCGGCTAACCATCTTTCTGTAATTGGAACAATATGGCATAAGATAATCCTATACTTTGGATGTTCTGGAGTGGAACTGAATGTATGATAAGAGAAAACGATTGGAAGATGATACTTCTTTAACTTCTGTTTGATTTTTTCATAATCTGGTTCATTGTCAAAATCTAATCCGAATAATTGACATTGTTCAAAATTTTCTTGTTTACTTGCCATCCCATTAAAAGTTGCAGGGAGAAATGAGTGTCCATGATTCCCTATGCATTCGGCAATGGTTTTAATATCATAATAATCTTCTTCTTCAGGCAACCTCTTTTTCATAAAAGCGGTTTGACTACTGGTTGGTTTACATTGAAATGCTGTTTTATCGAGAGATATTTTAATATTCATAAATAAAAACTCCTTTCTTTAATTTAATTAGGAAGGTGTTTGGAAAATAATTTGTTTTTATTAAAATGCAAAAAGAATTTTTTTATTTTGTTCGGAATATGGGCGATTCTCCCATGTTGCAAAAAAAATTAGACACGATTAGGATTATGTGATTTAATAAAGAAAAGTAATGGGGGTATATGAGAATGACATTTGCAGAATGGATAAGAGAACAGAAGGATATATGTGACAAACTAAAGGAACAAAATTATGAAGATCAAATGGAACTCCGTAAATTTTTTAACGATAGGATTAAACGGATTTTTGAAATAAATTTACCTAAAAATAAAAGTTATGAAAGAATTTGGGGAGATAATAGGGACAAAAATAAAAGAATGTACAAAGCCTTATACGGAGAGTTAGAAGAAGACGATATAAAATTTGGAGAAGGAGAACAGAGATTTTTTAGAGCAATATTTGAAATGTTTCCTCAAAGTGAAGATATAAATAATCTGAAAAATAATAAGTGGGAACTGTATGATTTACAACAAAGAAAGAAATTGTGGAATATAATAGAGGATATGTTAGAAGCTAATGATTCTTGGTTTGTAGAAGAGCTGGGATGGTGGGGACGACATTGGGATGCTGAAAATTATTTGATGGAAAAAATATTTGTTCCACATTTATATAGAATTAGAAAAAATTTATCAAAATTAAAAGAAGAAATAGACTTGTATCCAGAAATTAAAGATGAGGAATATATAAATAAAGCAATATCCTTTGAACAAAGTTTGGATAGATACTTGTCTATATTATTTGAAAGAGCGGGAGAAAATATATTTGAGAGAATAAATACAAAAATTGGGGAATTACAACAGTTGATTTATGGAATTAATATACAAAGCATAGAAGGGGTTGTGGAAAAAAATGAAATTACACAAGAAGATGTAAATTTCGAAGCAGCAATAGACAGATATTTGAATTTATGGGATATGCGAAGAAATGAAAATGACTGTATTAATAGAATTTTAAATAAAATAGAGAAAATTGAAAACATATGGAGTATTTATGAAGTAAAAACAACTTATGTGCCGATAAAAGGACTTTCAGATGAGGGAGAAGGAATACCAAGTTATGAAAAGATAGAGTTTGTAGAGAATAAGAAATTTGAGGAAAGATATAAAAAGATTGTTAAAGAAACAGAATTAAACTGTGAGGAAGATGAGATTTTTGAAAAGAAGTTAAAAGGCTATGTAAATTTTGTTCATAGAAAAATAAATAAATATTATAAGGAGAATGTGTTCAGAGACCCAAAAAATGATGGCGGTAAAATTAATTTTTTGGAATAAAAGGATAATTGATTTTGAGGATAGAGATGTAAAAACTAGATTATTTATAGAAAATAAACTAGATGCATTTTTAGAGAATGTCATTGTAATAAACTTATGGTTTGATATATTTATTAAAATCGTGTTAAAGAGAGAAACTTCTTTTTTTAACACGATTTTTTTGTTATAAAATTTTTATTATATCATTAAAATAATTAATTGAAAAGGGTAAAAATGTAGAAAATACAAGTTGAATATTTTAGAGGTACTCAAGCTTTCTAAGAGATATTAAGATGAAAACAGCTCTAAAAATATAGAGGAGCGGTATCAGATACCTTGGACTGACGAGTTCAAAAGAGTTTAGTTTTAGGAGGATTTTAAAATGTTAAAGAGAGTATTAAATACAGAGCTGGAGAAAAAAGTATTCGAAGATGAAATGATGGAGAAACTTAGTGTTGTTCCAGCGGAGTATGAGGTTTACGAAGAATATGCTTCACGGCAAGAGAACTTCGATAAAGATTTCTTCACTTATTGCAACAAAACTCCGTTGCTAGTAGATGCAGATGAAGCATCGTATGACGAGTCAGAGGAAAATGTGGGCGTGCCAAATTGTAAGGAAAAGAGTTTAGAAACATTTATGGCAGAAAGTCAGGAGGAGATTAATAAGAAAAAGCTGGAAGAGGCAAGAATTAAATACCATTATAAATGGAGTACACAGTATATCAGAAAGCTAGAGGAGGAGAATCACAGAATAAGACAAAATAATTGCCGCTTGGCTCGAAGAAACGAACGGTTGGAAGAGAAAAACCAAAATTTGTTAAGCGAGTGCAAAGATTTAAGGAAAGAGAATAAGTCTAAAAAAGAAAAATTGAAAAGACAAAAGCAGGTCTTAAAAAAATACAGGAAGACAGTCTTCAAGAATATTAAGAACGGCAAGTGGGATAACAAAAGAAGCCGTAGACTGATAAGTAAGCAGGATGTGGATGATTTGTTACTGTTATTGTGATTTTTATTGTTACATAAAAGAGGCTGCGGGCTATTAGTCCGCAGCATTGAGAGTCGCGTGAAAGAAAAAATAAAAGGAGAATAATCATAATGAATTTTAGTTTTGTACCGAACCAGGGTTTAATGGTAGATGGAAGATATATAACAGAATTTGATGTAAAGGTGAATCGAATCTTCTATTACATAGAGGAGGATGAGAGTAAAAAGAACCATATGGAGTATGAATTAGTGGCAAAAATGCTTGATGGGACAGAATTATCTCCCCGTCGGGTAAAAAAACTTAATAACCTGTCGTACTTTACTCTGTGGACAGAGATTATGGATGCTGGATTAGATAGATGGGAAAGGCAGATGCTTTTATTACGTTTACAGACATCCTGTAAGGACGCAAAGCAGGTTAAGATGTATCATATAACTTCTAATGGATACCAGAGATTAGAAGTTGGTAAAGATATATTCATTGCCGGTGATTATACATATATGTCAAATCAGGATGGGATACAGATTGAAGTTGACGAAAATGTTAAACAAATGAAATGGAAAAATAAGGTACGATTAGCAGATAAGAAAAATGCTGATAGAAATGAAGAAGATTACCTGACAGTATCACAGGGAGCCAGTGAAATCTTATTTACAGCGGTTTTATTATCAGCTATAAAATTCTTATTTATAAAAGCAGGTTTTAATCCGGCAGTGTGCATCAATCTTTATGGAAAAACAGGAAGTTATAAGACCGCTTTAACGCAGGCGATGATGTATATGGAAAATCCTTCGCAGTTCATGTGTAGTTTGGTAAATGACCAAAAGAAGATGGCGGTGAAGAAAGTACAACAATGTTATGGATTTCCTATGGTATTGGAAGATTATCACCCTGCGGCAACTGGTTACGATTATAAGCGGCAGATCTCTATGATGGATGCAGTGGTACGTCATATAGAGAGTAATCCTCAAAGTGCAGTTGTGTTTATTACATCAGAATTTCTCGATGGGGTAGAAAGTTTACAGTCAAGAACTCTTCAGATAGAGGCTCAAAATGTGGATTTGAAAACGCTTACTAAAATTCAGCAGGAGCAGACGATGGCAACTATTGTAATGAATTTTTTGGATAAATTATTAGGAAACATGAAAGATGCAATAGAAACCATTCGTACTCAGTATGAGGCTTTAAGCAGGCATGGAGAGCAGTCTATGCGAATTGAGGAAAGCATAGTCTTTCTTAAAATAACAGCTATTTTATATGGAAAATATGTGGACAACAGCGATAAATTGAAGCTTAAATCTAAATTGGATAAAGCACTTACACTTCAAAAGGAGAAGCAGAAGTTACATTTAGAGCAGCTCAGTATGTCAGAGGAAGATAGGGTTATCAAAGTTGTTTACGAATTAATAGATGATAAGCTATATGAAAAATGCAGTTATAAAAATAAAGCATTATATAGAGGAAAAGCAGATGAAATGTTGGTTAGTAATAGAGGTGTGTTTCTTAGTAGAAAAGCATTAGTTTATGGTCTCAAAAAGCATAAGTGTACAGGTATTAGTGTAAATAAGATTATTTTAGCATTATCGCAGATGGAGCTTTTAGATGAAGACCGGGGAGGAACGCATACTACAAAAGTACAAAATATACGGACGTATTGTATTTTATATTATGAGTTGAAAGAACGGTATGAGGAATTAAGAGGCACAGGGGAATAAGACCATTGTAGGTAAAATAAGGAGCGGTAATTATATATTATCCTTCTGAAAGATTCATAGGAGACTATATACCTTCTGATATATGGTTACCTATGAATCTATCATTTATCGAAATCAAGTGTCTGTATAGCTTAAAACGATACAGTCATAAGACAACTCATGATTTCAATACGATGTATAGGAGGTTTTTGTATGAATCAGACAACAAAGCGAAGTAAAGAATTAAAAGAAGTCCATGTAGGCAGAAATGAAACAGGGAAGTCTATTACAGGTATTTCTTTAGAAGCTCCAAAGTATTCCTGTATAGAAACAAAACAGGATGGTATAAAAGTTATTTTGGAGTTTCCAGAGTTTGATGAGACAAGGGAACGGACAGAGGCAGGATACCATCAAATGGAGATTCAAAAAGAAGTAAATAATGTACTGTCTCATACATTAAGGGAGCAGATTAAAAATCATCAGATTTATCATGTAGAAAGGATTTCCTAAGATGGGCGAGAAAAAGAGGGTGCGGATGTTGCTTCGTGTAAGTTCTAATCAACAGTTGGAGGAAGATGGAGACTTAGGTATCCAGAGACAGTTGGTGAAAGAATTTATCGCACAACATGAGGAATGGCATCTGGATTCAAAGGAATACTTTGAGGGAAGTAATAGTGGATACAGTAATGCCGTAGAGAATCGTGATATTTTACAGCAGGCATTGCGAGATGCACAAAGAAACGAGTATGATATTCTTGCAGTCTATAAGGATGACCGAATCGGTAGAAGAATGTGGGAGATTGGTGCATATGTTATGCAGCTTAAAAGCTATGGTGTGGATATATACACGGTAAAAGATGGCTGTATCTCACCAGAGAGTGATGACATTATGGGGCAGATGATGTTAGCTCTGCGTTATGGCAATGCACAAAAGAGCAGTTCTGATACGGGAATGCGTGTTAAAGATACGGCACAAAAGCTAGTACAGCAGGGGAAGTTTGTCGGGGGGAAGGCTCCGTATGGATATAAATTGGAGCTGTCTGGAGAAATCAGTAAGCATGGAAGAGCATTACACCATCTTGTGATTATTCCCGAAAGGGCAAAGGCAGTAAAACATATATACGAGCTTTCTCTTGATAAAGAGTACGGTTCTTCAAAGATTGCCAGAGAACTGAATCTGGATGAGGAATATAAAGAACTTGCTCCATCTGAGGTATGGAGAGGTGGAACGGTAACCAGCATTTTAACGAATCCGATTTATGCAGGTTATACGGCTTATAAACGTAGAGAAAAGAAAGAAAACGGAAAAAGTAAGCGGTTAGATAGTTCTGAATGGATTCTCTCGGAAGAACCAAATCCAGAGATACAGATTATTAGTCCTGATGACTGGAATCTGGTTCAGATAAAAAGAAAGCAGAGAGGGATGAAGTATCGTACCGCTCCGCAGAATAAAGGTGTAAAGGTTATCGCAAGAAATGAGGGGATGCTTCCCCTCATTGATGTTATTTACTGTGGATACTGTGGCTGCAAATGTACAAATGGAAGTAGATATAACTATTGGACAATTAAAGATACGGGAGAAAGGAGGGCGAGCAGACAGGCAATATATAAGTGCCAGGATGCATGGCAGGGAGTTCCACATTACAAAGTCTATCAATTTAAAGCAGAAAGAATTGAAAAGATTGTGTTTCAGGCGATTGCCGAGTACATAGATAAGCTTCAGGAAAACGAGGATATTTTCGAGCAGATTTCCGAGAATGGGCGAAAGGCAAAAAAGGAGAAAGCGAAAGAACTTTCAAGAGAACAGGAAAGACTCAAGCATATCCAGCAAAAGATTTCTGTCATGGAAGATAAGATTCCAGAAGCGATGCTTGGAGAGTATCCTGTACCTGTAGATAAGCTGGTAGAACTGATTGAAAAGCAGAAGCAGGAAAAGAAACAGCAGGAAAAAGTGATTGCAGAGAAACAAAAGGAACTTGACGGAGCGGATGTCTCTTTTAATGAGTGGGATAGTCTGCGTATGCAGATTCCAACATGGAAGGATGTATTTCTGAATGCCGACAATCCTACAAAGCGTGTCCTTGTGAATAAGCTTATTGAAAAAATATCTGTAAAAGAGGATGAAGTTGTGATAAGATTTAAGATAAATATAAACGAGATACGGTCAAAAGCTTTAAAGAAATCAGGAAGTATAGTGCCGGAGAATAAGCTGGAAGATAAGTCCGTTATCTTAGATAGTCTCAAGATTTATCCAAACCCCGAATGAACGATGGTTTCGACGTATCGGGGAAAGGGAAAAGACTTCACCATCACATCATCCACCGCCTTTGACCAAAAGTGGATTAACGGCAAAAACACCTATGATTCCATCAGCAATGTAGTAGATGAAATTTTCAATTCCTACCTTTCAAGACCAGAAGTGACACAGCCAATACTCACACAGTACTGTGACGGCAAGCGGGTAAGCTGTCCGGAGTTTATGAGCCAGTGGGGTTCGAAGGCATTAGGGGATGACGGGCTTTCTGCGATTGAGATTTTAAGATACTATTATGGGGATGATATGTATATTAATGAAGCGGAGACGATTTCAGGAATTCCGGCGTCATATCCGGGATATGAGCTGACAATTGGAGCTTCGGGACAAAAAGTGAGACAAATGCAGGAACAGCTCAATGTAATTGCAGGGGACTATCCATTGATTCCTAAAATCAGGGTGGACGGCATTTATGGACCGGCAACGGCAAATTCTGTAAAGATTTTTCAGAAGATTTTCCATTTGCCGGAAACGGGAGTTGTGGACTTTGCAACGTGGTATAAAATTAGTCAGATTTATGTCGCAGTAAGTCGAATTGCGGAGCTGAAATAATTTCTTGCTGACAGAAAATTAGTTATCGGAATTATGCACAAAGCAACATGGTAATAAGGGGGGGAATGGGCGGCGAAAGATAGAAATTGTAGTTTTTCGCTGTTCCTCTCTTGTAATTGCATTCGATGTATGCTAGAATTTGTACAATTTAAGTATTTATGCAAAGAGCGGCAACGTAGATGTCAGTTTTTTTCGCAAGTCTGAAAAGACACGTTCCCGGCCGATTTGTTTGATAAGCATAGTTTTCGCACAATGAGCCGGGGGAACCCGTCTTTTTTTTTGCAAAGAACTGTAATTAGGAGTGACTTACTCCAGTGCTGTTTTTGCATTTTCCTTAATATGCAGTTGCAAATGATTGAATATAGAAAGGAACGTGAATCATGAAGGCATTTCTAATCTTAGAAGACGGAACTGTGCTGACCGGCGAAAGCTTTGGAGCAGCCAGAGAGGTAATCAGCGAGGTAGTTTTTAATACTTCCATGACAGGATATCTGGAGATATTGACAGACCCATCCTACGCAGGACAGTCCGTTGTTATGACTTACCCATTAATTGGTAATTACGGAATCTGTATGGAAGACATGGAGTCCATTCATCCGTGGCCAAAAGCTCTTATTGTAAGAGAATGTGCCAAACTGGCAAGCAACTTCCGTAACGAGATGACATTAGATGAATTCTTAAAGAAATATGATGTTCCGGGAATTTCAGGAATTGATACTAGACATCTGACACGTATCTTAAGAGAGTACGGTGTTATGAACGGAATGATTACAACAAGAGAAGATTTCGACCTGGACGAAGTAGTAAAGCAGTTAAAAGAATATAAAGTACAAGGTGTTGTTCGTGAAGTTAGCTGTAAGGAAAAGAGAGTGCTTCCAGGAGATGGTTTTAAAGTTGCCCTCATGGATTTTGGAGCAAAGAAGAATATTGAGAAGTCTTTAAATAAGCGTGGATGCGAAGTTACGGTTTACCCTGCTTACACAAAGGCAGAAGAGATTATCGCAGCAAATCCAGATGGAATCATGCTTTCGAACGGTCCTGGAGATCCAAAGGAATGTGTGGAGATTATCGAGGAGCTTAAGAAGTTATTTGCTACGAATATTCCAATTTTTGGTATTTGCCTTGGACATCAGCTCATGGCACTTGCCAACGGCGCAGATACAAAGAAGATGAAATACGGACATCGTGGAGCCAACCACCCGGTAAAAGATTTAAAAACAGGAAAGGTTTATATTTCCTCACAGAACCATGGATACATGGTAATGGAAGATTCTCTGAACAGAGATATTGCAGAAGTAAGCTTTATTAATGTAAATGATGGTACATTAGAGGGAGTTCACTATCTTGGAAAGAACGTTATGACAGTACAGTTCCATCCGGAAGCTTGTCCTGGGCCAAACGATTCCGAATTTTTATTTGAAGAGTTTATCAATATGATGGAGGTTGCAAAAGATGCCTAAGAATACCAGTATTAAAAAAGTCCTTGTAATTGGTTCCGGTCCTATTGTTATCGGACAGGCTGCAGAGTTTGACTACGCGGGAACACAGGCATGTCGTTCCTTAAAAGAGGAAGGAATTCATGTTGTCCTTGTTAACTCTAACCCTGCAACAATCATGACAGATAAAGATATCGCAGATGAAGTATACATTGAGCCATTAACACCAGAAGTTATCAAGAAGCTCATTTTAAAAGTTTCTCCGGACAGTCTTCTTCCAACATTAGGTGGACAGGCAGCGTTAAATATCGCTATGGAGTTAGATGAGTGTGGTTTCTTAAAAGAGCACAAAGTAAAGCTTATCGGTACAACAGGTAAAACAATCCGTAAGGCTGAGGACAGAGAAGAATTTAAAGAAACAATGGAAAAGATTGGAGAGCCAATCGCACCAAGCCAGATTGTTACGAATGTAGAAGATGGTCTGGAATATGCGCAGAAGATTGGATATCCGGTTGTTCTTCGTCCGGCATACACTCTTGGAGGAAGCGGCGGCGGAATCGCAGATAATGAGGAAGAATTCGTGGAAATCATCCAGAACGGTCTTCGTTTGAGCCGTGTAGGCCAGGTATTAGTAGAGAAGTCCATCGCAGGATGGAAGGAAATCGAGTACGAAGTAATGCGTGACGGAAATGGAACATGTATTACCGTATGTAATATGGAGAACCTTGACCCGGTTGGTGTTCATACCGGTGACAGTATCGTAGTTGCTCCTTCTCAGACTTTAGGAGATAAAGAGTACCAGATGCTCCGTAATTCCGCATTAAATATCATTGACGAACTTGGTGTAGAAGGTGGATGTAACGTACAGTTCGCTTTAAATCCAGATACATTTGATTATTGTGTAATCGAGGTTAACCCTCGTGTAAGCCGTTCTTCTGCATTAGCTTCTAAGGCAACTGGTTATCCGATTGCCAAAGTTACTGCAAAGATTGCGCTTGGTTACCACTTAGATGAGATTAAGAATGCCGTAACAGGTAAGACATTCGCAAGTTTTGAGCCAGCACTTGACTATTGTGTAGTAAAGGTTCCAAGACTTCCATTTGATAAGTTCATTTCTGCCTCCCGTCATCTGACAACACAGATGAAGGCAACTGGTGAGGTAATGAGTATCTGCACTAACTTTGAAGGTGGTCTCATGAAGGCTCTCCGTTCCTTAGAGCAGCATGTAGACAGCCTGATGCATGGCGATTTTGACAAGTTAAGCGACAAAGAATTAGAAGAACATCTTCATATTGTAGATGACCTTCGTATTTACTGTATCGCAGAGGCACTCCGCCGTAAAGTGAATCCACAGAAGATTCATGACATTACAAAAATTGATTTATGGTTCATCGATAAGTTAAATAACATCGTTGAGATGGAAGCAAAACTTAAGAACGCAGAAGAATTAGACCGTGACCTTTTACTTAAAGCAAAAGAAATGGAATTCCCTGATAAAGTTATCGGAGAGCTTATCGGTCAGAGTGAAGAATATGTAAAGAACTTAAGAAGACAGATGGATATCGTTCCTGCCTACAAAGTTGTTGATACTTGTGCGGCTGAGTTTGCAGCAGAAACACCATATTATTACTCTTGTTTTGGAAGCTTTAATGAAGTAGAAGAAACTTCTGATAAGAAGAAGATTATGGTACTGGGTTCTGGTCCGATCCGTATCGGACAGGGTATTGAGTTTGACTACTGTTCTGTACACAGTGTATGGGCATTTAAAGAAATGGGTTATGAGACGATTATCGTAAATAATAACCCTGAAACAGTAAGTACTGACTTCGATATCGCAGATAAGCTTTACTTCGAGCCTTTAACAGAGGAAGATGTAGAACATATCGTAGAATTAGAGAAACCGGACGGAGCAGTTGTACAGTTTGGTGGACAGACAGCTATCAAGTTAACAGAAAAGTTAAATAAAATCGGTGTTCCAATTCTTGGTACAAGTGCTGAGAACGTAGATGCAGCCGAAGACAGAGAACTTTTTGATGAGATTCTTGAGCAGTGCTGTATCCCAAGACCAAAGGGAGGTACTGTATTTACAAAAGAAGAGGCAATCAAGACAGCCAACGAGATTGGTTATCCAGTATTAATCCGTCCTTCCTACGTACTTGGTGGACAGGGTATGCAGATTGCTATTTCAGATGAGGATATTTCAGAATTTATGGATGTTATCCAGAGATATGCACAGGAACATCCAATCCTTATCGATAAATACCTGATGGGTGTTGAGGTAGAGGTTGATGCCGTATGTGATGGTGAAGAAATCGTTATCCCAGGTATCATGCAGCATGTAGAGAGAGCCGGAATCCATTCTGGAGACAGTATTTCCGTATATCCTGCAAGAGACCTTTCTCCTAAGATTAAAAAGGTTATCGGACATTATACAAAGTTACTGGCAAAGGCTTTACACGTTATCGGTCTTATCAATATCCAGTTCATTGTATATCAGGATGAAGTATATGTCATTGAGGTTAACCCTCGTTCTTCAAGAACCGTTCCTTATATCAGTAAGGTAACAGGTATTCCTATCGTTGACCTTGCAACAAAGGTTATGACAGGAATGAAGTTAAAAGACTTAGGTTACGAGCCAGGACTTCAGCCAGAATCTCCATACTGGGCAATCAAGATGCCAGTATTCTCATTCGAGAAGATTCGTGGTGCGGATATCAGCCTTGGACCAGAAATGAAGTCTACAGGTGAGTGTCTCGGTATTTCCAAGAACTTTGAGGAAGCGTTATTTAAAGCATTCTTAGGTTCTGGTGTAGATTTACCAAAGCATAAGAAGATGATCATGACTGTAAAGGATTCTGATAAGTTAGATGCAGTAGAAGTTGGTAAGAGATTTACAGCACTTGGCTACGAAATCTATGCGACAAGAAATACATGCAAGACATTACAGGAAAGCGGTGTGCCGGCGAAGAGAGTCAATAAGATTGAGGAGTCACATCCAAACCTGCTGGATTTAATTTTAGGACATCAGATTGATCTTATCATCGATACACCTTCACAGGGTATTGAAAGAAGCAAAGATGGTTTTGTTATCCGTCGTCATGCGGTAGAAACAGGTGTGAACTGTCTGACTTCTCTTGATACAGCAAACGCCTTACTTACCAGCTTAGAGTCTTCCTGCCGAGAAGATTTATCTTTAGTGGATATCGCAGAAATTGATAAAGAGATTGAGAGCAAGATTAACGAGGCATAAAAAGGGGAGTGAATCCCTAATATAAATAAATATGTACTCATGGAGTCTTTTATGCATTTACCCTTGCAAAAGATTTCATGAGTACATAGCATAATTGGGAGGATACCAATGGGAAATTATACAAAGCAGGATATTATTCAGCTTGTGGAAGAAAAAGATGTACAGTTTATAAGACTTCAGTTTACAGATGTATCTGGTACCTTAAAGAATGTGGCAATCACAGCCAGCCAGCTTGAAAAAGCATTAGATAATAAGTGTATGTTTGATGGCTCATCTATTGAGGGATTTGTCCGCATTGAGGAATCCGATATGTACTTATATCCAGATCTTAATACATTTGAGATTCTTCCGTGGCGTCCACAGCATGGCAAAGTTGCCCGTTTCATGTGCGATGTATATCGACCAGAGGGCGTGCCTTTCGAGGGAGACAGCCGTTATGTATTGAAAAATGTATTAAAAAAAGCGGCAAAGATGGGATATACTTTTGATGTAGGACCAGAATGTGAATTCTTCCTTTTCCATACGGATGATAATGGACAGCCGACAAATATCACCCATGAAAAGGCAAGTTATTTTGATGTTACTCCATTAGATTTAGGAGAGAATGCGCGAAGAGATATCGTTCTTACATTAGAGAGTATGGGCTTCGAGATTGAGGCTTCTCATCATGAAGTAGCTCCGGCACAGCATGAGATTGACTTTAAGTATGATAATGCATTAGTAACAGCAGATAATATCATGACATTTAAGATGGTTGTAAAGACCATTGCAAAAAGACATGGATTGTATGCGACCTTTATGCCAAAGCCAATTACAGATGTAGACGGTTCTGGAATGCATATCAATATGTCCCTTGAAAAAGATGGAAAGAACATTTTCTTTGATAAGAGCAATCCGATGGGACTGAGCAAAGAATGTTATCATTTCATTGCAGGTCTTATTAAGCATGCTAAAGGTATGTCCTGTATTTGTAATCCTCTTGTAAACTCCTACAAAAGACTGGTTCCGGGTTATGAAGCACCGGTGGCAATCTGCTGGTCATCCATTAACCGAAGTCCATTAATCCGTATTCCGGCATCGAGAGGTGCAGGAACAAGAATCGAATTCAGAAGTCCTGACCCGGCAGCAAACCCATATCTTGTTATGGCACTTTGTCTTGCAGCAGGTCTTGATGGAATTGAGAATGAATTAGAAGCGCCAGAACCAATCGGTAAAAATATGTATTTACTTACAGAAGAACAGATTGCTGATATGAATATTGATGTCCTTCCGGCAACACTTGGAGAAGCCTGTGATGCCTTTGAAGAGGATAAATATATTCAGGAAGTTTTGGGAGAGCATATCAGTAAAAAATATTTGGAAGCAAAGAGAAAAGAATGGCATGAATATTGCAGACAGGTTTCTGATTGGGAAACAGAAGCATATCTTTATAAATACTAACAGCTCAGCTGCCTAAAATATCGACTGTAGATTGAAAAACTGGAATCCTTATGAGGGTGAGTGGAAAGTGTTGAATATTGTTGTTGTGTTTCCGAAAAAGGAAATTGTACTAAAAATGAAAAATGTTCTAATAAAGAATGGCTTTGATGTGTCAGCTGTCTGTGTTACCGGAGCACAGGCAATTCAGGCAGTGGAAAGACTGGAAGCGGGTGTTGTTGTCTGCGGCATCCGCTTTGCTGATATGATATATGATGAATTAAAAGAGTGTATTCCAGATACTTTTGAGATGGTCGTTATTGCCAGCAATGCCCAGTGGCAGGAATATGGAGATGATGATGTCATTTATCTGCCATTGCCGTTAAAAGCATATGATCTGGTAGATACCGTATCGGATCTGCTGACAGATATACATAGAAGATTAAAGCGGGAAAGGGAAAAGCCGAATAAGAGATCTTCTGCTGATCAGGGAGTTATTAATCAGGCAAAGTCTTTATTAATGGAGAAAAATGAATTGACAGAAGAAGAGGCGCACCGTTACCTTCAGAAGAGAAGTATGGATAATGGAACGAATATGGTAGAAACGGCATATATGGTTTTGCAGGTTTTTTGATCCGGCATTTTTGAAACTGTATAGAATGAAAGTAGATTTTTGCGCTTTTTAATAAGTTGTTTTGGAAATCTTTGCTTAATTTCATAAGTAAAACACACTTTATAAATGAAATCTTGCAGGTGAAATCTAAATAATTGTAAGAATTTTATTGAAAAATGAGGATAACTCTTGTTAAATAACGAAGATTATCGTATATTTTAAGTTGCTTATATGTGCAAAAGAAGGGAGCAGCCTATGAAGTTTACAAAGATGCATGGAATAGGAAATGATTATGTTTATGTAAATTGTTTCGAAGAATCAATAAAGAATCCTGCAGAAGTATCAAAGTTTGTCAGTGACCGTCATTTTGGAATCGGTTCAGATGGATTAATTCTTATCAGCCCGTCTGCAAAAGCAGATTTCCGTATGAATATCTATAATGCAGATGGTTCTCAGGCAGAAATGTGCGGAAACGGTATCCGTTGTGTGGCAAAATATGTGTATGATTACGGTCTGACAGATAAGACAGAGATTTCTGTCGAAACTTTAGCGGGAATCAAATATTTAAAACTTCAGGTGGAAAATGGCAAAGTAGCAACCGTAGAAGTAAATATGGGTGCACCAATCCTTGAACCAAAGAAAATTCCAGTTGCAGTAGAGAATAATCCAGTAGTGGATGTCCCTGTTGAAGTAAAGGGAAAAACTTACCATATGACATGCGTATCTATGGGGAATCCTCATGCGATTATCTTTATGGATAACGTAAAGGAATTAGATATCGAAGCTATTGGGCCATATTTCGAAAATCATCCGGTATTTCCGAAAAGAACAAACACAGAGTTTGTGGAAGTGTTAGACAAAAACACAGTAAATATGAGAGTATGGGAGCGCGGCAGTGATGAGACACTCGCCTGTGGAACAGGTGCCTGTGCAACTACCGTTGCCTGTATATTAAATAACAAGACAGAAGACGAAGTTACAGTACACTTACTTGGAGGAGATTTAAAAATCCGTTGGGACCGCAAAGAAAACTTAGTTTATATGACCGGTCCGGCAACCGTTGTATTTGATGGGGAAATTACTCTTCCGGAAGGAATACTGTAATAGACAGCAGTAGGCGAAAGCCAGTTAGGAGCAGCTATGTTTAAAGTAAACGAGAATTATTTAAAACTGCCAGGAAGCTATCTTTTTTCTAATATTGGGAAAAAAGTAGCAGCATACAAAGAGGCAAATCCAGACAAATCTATTATCAGTTTAGGAATTGGTGACGTAACACAGCCATTAGCACCAGAGATCATCAAAAGTCTTCACAGTGCAGTAGATGAAATGGGGAAAGCAGAAACTTTCCACGGATATGCACCAGACCTTGGATATGAATTCTTAAGAAATGCAATCGCAGATGGTGACTACAAGAGCCGTGGATGTGATATCAGTGCCGATGAAATCTTTGTCAGCGATGGTGCAAAATGTGATTCTGGAAACATTCAGGAAATTTTCAGTGTAGATAACAAAATTGCTGTATGTGACCCTGTATACCCAGTTTATGTTGACACAAACGTTATGGCAGGAAGAACAGGAACATATAATCCGACAACAGAAACATGGAGCGATGTAATCTACATGCCATGTACAGCAGAGAACGATTTCGTACCAGACTTCCCAAAAGAAGAACCAGATATCATTTATCTTTGCTTCCCAAATAATCCAACAGGAACGACAATCACAAAAGCACAGCTTCAGGAATGGGTTGACTATGCAAACAAAATCGGTGCAGTAATCATCTATGATGCCGCTTATGAAGCATATATCAGCGAAGATGATGTAGCACATAGCATCTACGAATGTGAAGGAGCAAGAACTTGTGCAATCGAGCTTCGAAGCTTCTCCAAAAATGCAGGATTCACAGGAACAAGACTTGGTTTCACCGTTGTCCCTAAAGACTTAAAAGCAGGAGACGTTGCTTTACATTCCTTATGGGCAAGACGTCACGGAACAAAGTATAATGGTGCTCCATATATCATCCAGAGAGCCGGCGAAGCTTGCTACAGCGAAGCTGGAAAAGCACAGTTAAAAGAGCAGGTTGCGTTCTACATGAACAATGCCAAAATCATCAAAGAAGGCTTAAAAGACGCGGGATATACTGTATTTGGCGGAGTAAACGCACCATACATCTGGTTGCAGACTCCAGACAAAATGCCATCCTGGGATTTCTTTGACTTCTTATTAAATAAAGCAAACGTAGTAGGAACACCAGGTTCAGGATTTGGACCAAGCGGAGAGGGATACTTCCGACTCACAGCATTTGGCTCCTATGAGAATACATTAGAAGCTATCGAGAGAATTAAAGCTCTCTAAATTCTGGTTTGCGTAGCGAAACAAACAGACGCCGCTACAGAAGCATAGTAATCGGATTGCCAGAAGAATTATTAAGAAAAAGCCCTAAAAAATTTATTGATTTTGTTCCGTTGTGCTAAAAGCTCCATTTTGCCCAATAAAGCAGAAACTTCGCAAAAACGAATGCGAAGTTTCTATGGTCAAAATTCCGCAGCACAAAGTCACAAAATTCAATAAATTTTTTAGGGCTTCTTTTTCATATTTTTTGAGCAATCCGATAGAATATCTACAGAGGCTGTCTATTTCTAATCCGCAAATCTTTTAAAACATAAATTCTGACTTTACTGAGAGCGTCTCCTTTGCTGCGCAAATCAGAATTGTTTTCTTCTCGCTGTCGTGTTATTATGGACAAGACAATTATGAAGAATTTATACAGGAGATGATTACAATGGAATTTTGGGATATTTATGATGAGAATAAACAGTTAACTGGACGAATGATGAAGCGCAATGACTGGTGCTTAAAAGATGGAGAGTACCATCTGACCGTTCTTGGTGTTATCGCAAGACCAGATGGAACTTTTTTAATTACAAAACGTGTTATGACAAAAGCATGGGCACCTGGCTGGTGGGAAGTTTCCGGTGGCGGTGTGCAGGCTGGAGAGTCTTCTGAAGAAGCGGTACAAAGAGAAGTGAAGGAGGAGACTGGTCTTGATGTGCGTAATGCAGAAGGCGGATATTTATTTACTTATAAGAGAGAGAATCCTGATGAGGGAGATAACTATTTTGTAGATGTATATCGCTTTGTAATGGATATTGATGAGAATGATGTATCATTCCAGGAAGCAGAGATTGATGGATATATGTTTGCAACAAAGGAGCAGATTGAAGGATTTGCTGCGGAAGGTAAGTTCCTTCATTATGATAGTATTAAGCAGGCATTTTCGTTTGAAAAATAATGTTGTAGAGTGCATTTGAAAAAACAAAAGGCGAATTTTTTTGAGACATTTTATAGAATTTTTTGTTATAGAAAAATAGCGTGTTTTTAGATTTTGTTGAGAAAACGATTTATCATATTAAGAATTTTATAAAGATATCCTGTTAATGATATTTATGCAAAAATATAATTAAAAATTACTTTGTAAAGCAGCGTATAATTAACGTAAAAATGAAGAGATATCTTTGTAATTAAGGCAAAAAGACTTGATTTTACGGATGCATTATAGTAGAATGGCAAGCGGTTTTAAGATTAGATTCAGGAAAGGAAGTGAAATACATGGACAGTTGTGATAGTGCGGGGCGAAGTATGATTTGCGGTGGCAGTAAGAAGATTTTGACATGGCTGAACGTGGATTTCATTTTTAGCTGTGCCTGATTTTGGATGTCTCTATATGATATTTTTTAAATATTTCTTTTTTCTCCACCGCGTGGATGGATTCCTGTACAGTTCGCACACAAATTCAGTATGTGAGAGAATCGCATACAGTGAATAGCTGGCTGATGAACTGCCGAATGGTTTTTGAACCGGTGTACCTGTAGTAGTGATATTTTTGAATAACTTATTTTCTTTTTATGAAAATTATGTTGTTGGCTATAAGGCGAGAGACAGTACACAGAAAGCGGTGGACTTTTTATGCCCTTTTTGGGGAAGAAAGGAGAGATATGATGGAGAAAATGTTAAAGAAACCGGATTATGCAAAAGAGATTCTTGCGATTATGCATGGCTCTTTTTCAAAAGAGGAAATGCTTGACCGAATTGCTGATTACCATGAAAATGATATTGCGGAGGCTTTTGAGCTTCTGTCAGAGTCCGAGAGAAAAAGCTGGTACCAGATGTTTGGGCCGGAACAGATTGCGGAGATTTTTTCGTATATTGATGACCCGGATTCTTATTTGAAGGAACTGCCTTTAGATGAGGCTGCAAAAGTGCTTTCTTTTATGGATTCCGATGATGCGGTTGATATTTTAGATGAGATGGATCATTCCACGCAGGAAAAACTGGTCGGATTGCTCGATGAGGAATCGGGACATGACATTAAGATGATTCTCTCTTACGAGGATGATGAGATGGGTAGCAAAATGACTACCAATTTCATTGTGATTCATAATAATCTGACGATTCGCCAGGCGATGCGTGAATTAGTACAGCAGGCAGGGGAAAACGATAACATTTCCACAGTGTATGTTTTAGATGAAAATGATAAATTTTATGGTGCGATTGATTTAAAAGATTTAATCGTGGCAAGACAGGAAGACAATTTAGAAGACATTATCAGTACCTCTTATCCTTATGTAAATGACCACGAAATGATAGATGATTGTATTGAGAGAATCAAGGATTACGCAGAGGATTCTATCCCGGTTCTGACAGAAGATAATTTGTTAATCGGTGTTATCACAGCAATGGATATCATTGAGGCCGTTGATGAAGAAATGGGAGAAGACTATGCAAAGTTAGCCGGTCTTACTGCAGAAGAAGATTTAAAAGAAACAACAATTGAAAGTATGAAAAAACGACTTCCGTGGTTGATTATTCTCTTATTCCTCGGAATGGGAGTTTCCTCTGTTGTCGGTGTCTTTGAGACTGTTGTTGCCGTACTTCCTGTTGTTATGTGTTTTCAGTCATTAATCCTTGACATGGCAGGCAATGTCGGAACCCAGTCATTAGCTGTAACGATCCGTGTATTAATGGACGAGACATTAAGCACAAAACAGAAACTTGGTCTTGTAGTAAAAGAAATGAGAATCGGTTTATGCAATGGCCTTTTCCTTGGCGTTTTAGCATTTGTATTTATCGGATTCTATATCTGGCTGCTCAAGCATAATCCAGTTGCACATGCCTTTGTAATTTCCGGCTGCGTTGGATTCTCACTTATGACAGCAATGGTCATTTCAAGCATGGTAGGAACCCTCGTGCCAATGTTTTTTCACAAAATTAAGATTGATCCAGCAGTTGCATCAGGTCCACTGATTACGACAATCAATGACTTGGTTGCTGTTGTTACCTATTATGGATTAGCATGGCTGTTGCTGATTCATGTACTGCATATGGTTTGATTTATTAAAAAGACAGACGAACGAGACGAACCCCAAAAGACAATATCCCCCATATCTGTGGCCTCGGAGCTGCGAGGTCACAGATATGGGGGATATTGTCTTTTGGGGTTCTAAGTTTGCGTCTGCTATAGCCTTGAATTTTAATCATTTTGTAAGTTGTAAAATACAGGAAGGTAATGTATACTAAAGTTTGTTCGAAAGTGAAGAAATCTGTTTCATCTGCTTTTTATATGGGAACTTTAAAAATGCAGGGGGATTTACGAAAGCATTATGCGAAACATCGGAAGAAAGGAAGCGCGTAGCAGGTGAAGGATGACGAGATGAAAAGATATTTAAAAATAGGAATTACCGGAGCAGCGATATTGGCATCGGGGATTTTATGTGCATTTGTATTATTTAAAATGCCAGTTATTATTTCCGTTTTAAAGGGGATTACCGAGATTTTGAAACCATTTTTATATGGAGTGGTATTCGCATATCTTCTGGCTCCTTTGTGTAATAAAATAGAAGAAAAACTATTTCAGTTTTTCCCGAAAGCAAAGGCAAAAGCAAGAAGATTTATCTGTTTTATAGCAATCGTAATATCATTATGCGTAGCAATTGCGGTTATATGGCTCATTATCATGATGATTATTCCGCAGGTATGGGATAGTGTTATGAAGATTATCCAGATGGTGCCGCAGAAACTTATTGTAGTAAATAACTGGATTGAACATATGCTTGAAAATCAGCCAGAATTACAGGCATATTTTGAAGAATTTTCAAGTCAGGCAGAAAGCAATATCGACAGTCTTTTAAATGTAGACACGATACAGAAAGTGCAGAGTATTATCAACAGCCTCAGCGTACAGTTATTTGGAGTACTTGGCGTTGTTAAAAATATTTTCCTGGGATTATTGATTTCGGCCTATCTTCTTGGAAGCAGAAAGCTTTTTGGGGCGCAGGCTGGACTCATTTTACACGGAGTATTTTCTGACAAGTGGGCAAAAATTATTGAGGAAGAAATCCGCTACACAGACAAAATGTTCAATGGATTTTTAGTAGGAAAAATTATTGATTCTGCAATTATCGGACTTTTGTGCTTTGCAGGAACATCCATCATGGGATTTGAAGCACCGGCATTTATCAGTGTGATCATCGGAATTACAAACATTATTCCGTTTTTTGGTCCATTTATCGGAGCAATTCCATGCGGTTTATTACTTCTTTTGGAAAATCCAATGCATTGTCTTTACTTTATTATTTTTATTTTCGTATTGCAGCAGCTTGATGGTAATGTTATCGGACCGAAGATTCTTGGAAACACAACTGGTGTCTCAAGTTTCTGGGTATTATTTGCCATTTTATTATTTGGCGGAATGTGGGGAGTTGTCGGTATGGTTATCGGAGTTCCACTGTTTGCGGTTATTTATGACATCATAAGGAAACTGGTTTACCGCGGACTTCGCAAACATAAGAGAGAATCCATGATAACGGATTACGAGGAAAAATATCATAAATCCTGATTGCCGCAGGCAAAGAGACGCGCTCGGAGAATGAAATAACCTATATTTGTGGCCTCGTATCCAAACCTTGCTCCGAGACCACAAATATAGGTTATTTCATTCTCTGAGAGCTGACTGTGGATGCTGGCACAAAATCAGAAATTGCATTTTTATTTCCGAGGGTGTATAAATAACCTATACTATGCGATTTGAATTAGGAGGTAGTGGTATGACATATGAAGAGGTAATGAAAAAAGCAAAATCAGAGATTGGACCATACTGTAAAGTTTGTCCACAGTGTAACGGAAAAGCCTGCAAAAACCAGATGCCAGGCCCAGGTGCTAAAGGGGTAGGCGACGTTGCTATAAGAAACTATGACGCATGGAAAGATATCCGAATTAATATGGATACTATTTGCGAGAATGTAACACCAGATACAAGCATTGAGTTGTTTGGAGAGAAGTTTGATTATCCATTTTTTGCAGGACCTGTTGGAGCAATGAAGCTTCACTACGGGGATAAATATGATGATTTGACCTATAATGATATTTTAGTTTCTGCCTGTGCAGCAAATGGAATTGCAGCATTTACAGGAGATGGTACAAATCCAGATGTATTTAAGGCAGCAACGGCAGCGATTAAGAAGAATCACGGACAGGGGATCCCAACAGTTAAGCCTTGGAATATCGAGACAATCCGTGAAAAGATGGATATGGTGCAGGATTGTGGAGCGAAAATGGTTGCCATGGATATTGATGCAGCAGGACTTCCATTTCTTAAGAATCTTAATCCACCGGCAGGAAGTAAGACAGTAGAGCAGCTTGGTGAGATTGTCAATGCGGCAGGAATTCCGTTCATTGTAAAAGGGATTATGACAGTATCAGGAGCAAAAAAAGCATTTGATGCCGGAGCAAGTGCAATCGTAGTATCTAATCATGGTGGAAGAGTTCTTGACCAGACACCAGCAACTGCAGAAGTATTGGAGAGAATCGTAGAGTGGAATCAGGGACGTATGAAGATATTTGTTGATGGCGGTATCCGTCAGGGAACCGACATTTTCAAAGCATTAGCAATGGGAGCTGATGCCGTACTTATTGCCCGTCCATTTGTACAGGTAGTTTACGGCGGCGCAGAAGAAGGTGTCAAACTATACATCGAAAAACTTGCCGCAGAACTTTCTGACACAATGGCAATGTGCGGAGCCGTATCCATTAAAGACATCAACCGCAGTATGCTGTATCGTCCAATGTAGATATAGTTAAATAAGATTTTTGATTTCGGGCAAATGACATATGTGGTTTGTCCGAAACTACAGTGTGCGCAGATATTTTTGATTTCTCAAGCACACTCTGGAAATAGAATACATATATATCTGAAGTTTATAATAATAAACTAACGAATTGAGTTATGATTAGATGCGAACATATAAAAAGATATATTAAGAGGATAAGGAATACAAAACATGAATAAAAAAGACACCGTAGTATTTGACCTTGATGGAACCTTACTTGATACATTAGAAGATTTAAAAAACAGTGTGAATTATGCAATGACACAGTGTGGCTATCCAGAGCATACTTTAGATGAAGTGCGAAGATATGTAGGAAATGGGATTCTTTTGCTAATGCAGAGAGCCATTCCAGGAGGAAAAGACGATCCAAACTTTGATAAGGCATTTACTTTGTTCAAAGAACATTATGGAAAGCACTGTAACGATACAACAAAGCCTTATGCTGGCATTATGGAGTTGCTTCACACTTTAAAAGAAAATAATATCAAGATTGCAATTGTTTCCAATAAGGCAGACTTTGCAGTAAAAGAATTAAACGCAATCTATTTTAAAGATTTAATTCCTGTTGCAATTGGAGAAAAAGAAAGCGAAGGCATCCGAAAGAAGCCAGCACCAGATACGGTAATCGAAGCATTGAAACAGCTCGGAAGCACTGCAGAAAACTCCGTTTATATCGGAGACTCCGATGTAGATATTGAAACAGCAAGAAACAGCGGCATGGATGAAATTCTATGCGACTGGGGCTTCCGGGGTGAAGAATTCTTAAAACAACACGGAGCCAAAATCATAATCAAAAAGCCAGATGAAATTCTATCTCTCATGGGGATTGAGTAGCACCTAGCCGCTCAACAGACGCCCCCTGAGAGGAATAAATCTGTGGTTTTCTGCTGACTCTACTGGGGCGGCCATGATGTATTTTTTTTGAGTTGGGCTCTTGAAAAATATTTGGGGAATAATTTGCAGGAGTCTATTTATACGATAGTTATAAGATGTGGTATTATAATTTTTCGTGAAAAAGTAGGCTGCTTCTAATAAAAACTTTTCATTTGTTTTTTCAATAATAAAAACTTTGAAAAACATCGGAACTTTACTCCAAATAATATCAAAAAAGCAAATGTGGAAAATACACAGCAAAATGTACCCATAATTTGGATGAATGATTTTTGTTTCAATCCCAAAACTAAAATTATTGAAATGTTGTCACAACCTTCAACATTAAAATATCTGCGATTATCCTTAATTTTCGAGTATTTGCACATATTGCCACAACACAGCGGAGTAGAAGCCTTGGGATGGCAACGACACGAAAATTAAGGATAATCGCAAATATTTTAATCATAAAGCTTCGACAACATTTCAATAGAAGACAATCCAGAATATTGAAACAAAAATCACCTCAAAAACTTGCCTACATTTACCATCATATTTTCTCCCTATTTGCACACAATAGGATTACGGTATTCAAATCGAAGATTCATTACGGAGGTAGAGACAATGGCAAGTAATAAAAATTCTTCATCTAACAGAGTAGAAGTACCGGAAGCAAGAGACGCAATGGACCGTTTTAAAATGGAAGTAGCCAACGAACTTGGTGTGAATTTAAAACAGGGATATAACGGAGATATTACTGCAAGAGATGCCGGCTCCATCGGAGGAGAAATGGTTCGTAAGATGATCAAGAGACAGGAAGAGGAAATGGCTGGTCAGAGCCGCTAAATTTTCGCTAGTTCTTTAGAAGAGTCCCTTACTGAAATCAGAATACCGTAAGAATGAGCTGTCTGCCCTTGAAAATGAGGACAGACGGCTTATTTTGATGTTTTTTCGGTGATTTTCTGCAAGTTTTCTATCAGTTTTTCGTCAAATAGTTATAGACAGTGAATATTTCTCATGCTATAATGTTTAAATGTGTTTTCATATAATTAAAATACAAAATGAGTTTACTATGAATAAACTTTAAATAAGGAACATATTAAGGAGGATACTAAAAATGAGCGTACAGGTTGAAAAATTAGAGCATAATATGGCCAAGCTTACTATCGAGGTAGAGGCATCTAAATTTGATGCAGCAATGAAGAAGGCTTATAATAAGAAGAAAGGCTCTTTTAATCTGCCAGGTTTCCGTAAAGGAAAAGTACCTATGTATATCATTGAGAAAGAATATGGCGCAGGAGTTTTCTACGAAGATGCAGCTAACGAACTTATGCCAGAAGCTTATGCAGCAGCATTAGAAGAGAGCGGTCTTGAAGTAGTTTCCCGTCCAGAAGTAGACGTAACTCAGATTGGAAAAGGACAGAACTTCATCTTTACAGCAGAAGTAGCTGTAAAACCAGAAGTGAAATTAGGGGAATATAAAGGCTTAGACGTACAGATGGATTCTGTAGAAGTAGCTGATGAAGAAGTAGAAGCTAAATTAAAAGAGGCTCAGGAACAGAATGCCAGAGAAATCACTGTAGAAGACAGAGCTGTACAGGATGGAGATATCATTACTCTTAACTATGCAGGTACTGTTGATGGTGTTGCATTTGACGGTGGTACAGCAGAGAACCAGCAGTTAGTAATCGGTTCCCACACATTTATCGATAATTTCGAAGAGCAGTTAATCGGCGTTGAAATCGGTGGAGAAAAAGACGTAGAGGTTACTTTCCCAGAAGAATACCATGCACCAGATTTAGCTGGTAAGGCTGCAGTATTCCATGTAGAAGTTCTTGGAATCAAGGAAAAACAGCTCCCAGAAATCGATGACGATTTTGCACAGGATACAACAGAGTTCGATACTCTTGAAGAGTACAAGAACGATATCAAAGAAAAACTTGCTACAGCAAAAGAAGAGCAGGCTAAATCTGCAGCAGAGAACGCTCTTATCGAGCAGATCGTAGAGTCTTCTGAGATGGATATCCCAGATGCTATGGTTGACTTCCAGGTAGACCAGATGGTAGATGAGTTCAAACAGAGACTTTCTTACCAGGGACTTTCTCTTGAACAGTATGTTCAGTTCTCCGGACAGAACATGGATGCTTTAAGAGAAAACATGAAGGGCGACGCATTAAAGAGAGTACAGGGAAGCCTTGTTCTTGAAGCAATTGTTGCAGCAGAGAATATTGAAGCAAACGAAGAAGACTTAAAGAAAGAATTTGAAAAGATGGCTCAGATGTATCAGATGGAAGCAAGTCAGATCGAAGGCATGATTCCAGAAGAACAGAAAGAGAACATGAAGAAAGACATCGCAGTCCAGAAAGCAGTTGAATTTGTACTGGATCAGGCAAATGTAACAGAAGCTACTGAAGAGCTTGATTTTGAAGAAAAATAGGAGTAACTTAAAGATAGTTACACATAATTAAAATTTCTGGTTGCTGTTTATGTAGAAACAGGAGGAATTATGAGTTTAGTACCTTATGTCATTGAACAGACAAGTCATGGGGAGAGATCTTATGACATCTATTCCCGTCTTTTAAAAGAGAGAATTATTTTTCTTGGTGAAGAAGTGAACGATACCACAGCGAGCTTAATCGTATCTCAGCTCCTTTTCTTAGAGTCTGAAGACCCTGAGAAAGATATCAGCTTATACATTATGAGTCCGGGTGGTTCTGTGACTGCTGGAATGGCGATTTATGACACCATGCAGTTTGTAAAGTGCGACGTATCCACAATTTGTATGGGTATGGCAGCCAGTATGGGAGCATTCCTTCTGGCCGGCGGCGCAAAAGGAAAACGTCTGGCTCTTCCAAATTCTGAGATTATGATTCACCAGCCATCCGGCGGTGCTCAGGGACAGGCTACAGAGATTGAGATTGTGGCAGAACACATTCTGCATACAAAAGAAAAATTAAACAGAATTCTTGCAGAGAATACTGGTCAGCCATACGAGAAAATCGTTCAGGATACGGAAAGAGATAACTATATGACAGCCGAGCAGGCAAAAGCATATGGTCTTATTGATGCCGTGGTTGAGAAAAGACAGTAAGATGTATTTTTGAAATCTCAGTATATCTGCTTCTAGTGCGTGTTTGGAAAATGCTTTCATAAAGATGCGTGTTATATAAACGTTTTAGGGCGGGCTGAAAGATTTCGGAAATACATGAAATAATAGGGTTACCACAGCTATCAATTATAGTTGTGGTAACTTTTCTATGAGACAGATTGCAAGCAGGAGTGAGGTGACAATATGGCAACACGATCCGACAACAACAAGCAATTCAGATGTTCATTTTGTAATAAAACGCAGGATCAGGTAAGAAAGCTCGTAGCTGGTCCAAAGGGCGTTTATATCTGTGACGAATGTATTGAAGTATGCACAGAAATCATGGAAGACGAGTTTGAAAATTTTAATGAAGACACACAGGAAATCAATCTGATGAAGCCAAAAGAAATGAAGGCTTTCTTAGATGATTACGTTATCGGTCAGGATGAGGCGAAAAAGGTTTTATCCGTAGCAGTATATAACCATTATAAGCGTATACTGGCAGGTGGAAGCTATGATGTAGAACTTCAGAAGAGTAACATCATCATGCTTGGACCTACTGGTTCTGGTAAGACACTTCTTGCACAGACATTAGCAAGACAGTTAAATGTACCATTTGCCATTGCAGATGCGACAGCATTGACAGAAGCAGGTTATGTAGGAGAAGACGTAGAGAATATCTTACTGAAGCTGATTCAGGCGGCAGATTACGATATCGAGCGTGCACAGACTGGTATCATTTACATTGATGAGATTGATAAGATTACAAGAAAGTCAGAGAATACTTCTATCACAAGAGATGTTTCTGGTGAGGGAGTACAGCAGGCTTTATTAAAGATTTTAGAGGGAACTGTAGCTTCTGTTCCGCCACAGGGTGGAAGAAAGCATCCGCATCAGGAATTCCTTCAGATTGACACGACAAATATTTTATTTATTTGTGGTGGAGCCTTTGATGGCCTTGAAAAGATTATTGAGAACCGTATTGGAAAGAAATCTATCGGTTTCCAGGCAGAGATTATGGAACAGCGAAAGAAGGACGTAGGTGTTTTATTAAAACAGGTTCTTCCAGAAGACTTTGTAAAGTTTGGATTAATTCCAGAATTCATTGGCCGTGTTCCTGTCAATGTATCTCTGAATCCATTAGACAAAGATGCTCTCGTAAAGATTCTTACAGAGCCAAAGAGCGCATTAGTAAAACAGTACCAGAAGTTATTTGAGATGGATGGTGTAGAGCTTAAGTTTACTGATGATGCCTTAGAAGCAATCGCAGAAAAGGCAATTGCGAGAAATACAGGAGCCAGAGGACTTCGTTCTATCATGGAATCTGTAGTAATGGATTTAATGTACACGATTCCATCGGATGATTTAGTAGAATCCTGTACAATTACAAAAGAGACAGTGGATGGAAGCGGTGAGCCGGAGCTGACTTATCATGACCAGCCAGTAACCAAAAAGACGGTTACAAGAAAGCGTCAAAAGAAAAATAACAACGAAATCGCTTAACATGTACTGTTAAGAGGCACAGGCTGACACAGGAGGGAGTTTTTTGTTACCTTTGTGCCAGCCTTTTTATATAATAGTACGATTTTCATATAAATAATGTAGACTGCTTTTTGTCAATAAAATGGTTAAATGAGACAATAGACAGTATTGCTCGCTGAAGATAACATAGTTTGATGAAAAGCTAATTATTTAGAAAAATATCATTAAGATAGTATATTACTAATTTATTATAAAAAATAAACATAAAAATACTCCGAAAAAGGAGGAACAAATGGAGAAACAAATATTACCTTTGCTTGCATTGCGGGGCAAGATGGTTTACCCAAATACTTCTGTGTATTTTGAAGTATCAAGGCCAAAGTCAATGGCAGCTTTAGAACAGGCGGGAAATCATGAACAACGGATTTTTCTGGTGAATCAGATTGACCCATCTTTAGATAAGCCGGAGGAAGAGGATTTATATACTGTAGGAACAGTTGCGAAGATTCTTCAGATGGTAAAAGCCGGACAGGGCGTATTGAGAGTATTTGTAGAGGGTGAGGCAAGAGCCAGAATCACATCTTATATAGAATTTGATGGATGTGTGAAGGCAGAAGTCGAAGAGATTCCTGATACAAATTACCCGGAAAATCCAGTGGAAGAGGAAGCATTTTTTAGAATGTTAGAAGAGGAAGCGCAAGAATTTTCCGAGAAGAATCCGGGATTTTTTGCACCACAGCTTCAAAAAGCCATTGATGAAAAAGAATTACTTCTACTGATTAACGAACTGGCATCCCAGCTTCCATTTGAACTTGGAAAGAAGCAGCAGATTTTAGAAGAGTCTGATGTGAAAAAACAGGTAGAGATGCTCCTTGCCATTTTAAAAGAAGAAGTGGAAATCAGTATCATCCGTAATGAACTTGCAGAAAAAGTAAAGAAAAATGTAGATAAAAACCAGAAAGATTATCTTTTAAGAGAGCAGCAGAAGGTAATCAGAGAGGAACTTGGCGAGGATGACATTGTCTCAGAAGCAGACGAATACCTCGAAAAATGTGAGGCATTAAAAGCCTCTAAAGAAGTAAAAGATAAAATCAAAAAAGAAATCAAGCGTTACAAAAAGATGCCTCCTGTTGCGGCAGAGAGTACAATGACGAAGAACTACATCGAGACAATGCTTGAAATGCCGTGGAACAAGGTTTCAAGAGATAGCAAGAGCCTTGAAAAAGCAATGGAAATCTTAGAGGAAGATCATTACGGACTTAAAAAAGTCAAAGAACGAATCCTTGACTATCTTGCTGTTCGTTTCCTTACGAAAAAGGGAGAGACACCGATTCTTTGTCTCGTAGGTCCTCCGGGAACGGGAAAAACTTCGATTGCAAAGTCCATAGCCAGAGCACTTCATAAGAAGTATGTTCGTATTTCTTTAGGTGGTGTGCGAGATGAGGCAGAAATCCGTGGACACAGAAAGACATATGTCGGAGCAATGCCAGGAAGAATTGCTGAGGGAATCCGTCAGGCAGGTGTAAAGAATCCCCTCATGCTTTTGGATGAAGTAGACAAGGTAAGCAGCGATTATAAAGGAGATACAGCATCTGCACTTCTTGAAGTGTTAGATGGAGAGCAGAATGTAAACTTCCGTGATCACTATCTTGAAGTACCTTTAGATTTAAGCGAAGTATTCTTTATCGCAACAGCTAATGACCTTACACCAATTCCAAAACCTTTGCGTGACCGTATGGAAATCATCGAGCTTTCCAGTTACACAGAGAATGAAAAGTTCCACATCGCAGAAAATTATCTTGTAAAGAAGCAGAGAAAGTTAAGCGGACTTACAAAAAAACAGGTAAGCATTTCTGATGAAGTTATCCGTGAGGTTATTCATTTTTATACAAGAGAAGCCGGAGTACGTAATCTTGAGCGTACTATTGGACAGCTTATGCACAAAGCCGCCCGCAAAATCGTTGAAGGTGAAGAAAAGGTCGATATTAAGAAAAAGTCTTTAAAAGAACTTCTTGGGCCAGCGCCATTTGAGGATGAAGATGAGAACTTAAAACCGCAGATTGGTGTTGTGAGAGGACTTGCATGGACCAGTGTTGGTGGAGATACGCTTTCCATTGAAGTAAATGTCATGCCAGGAAAAGGAAAGATGGAGCTTACCGGATGTATGGGCGATGTCATGAAAGAGTCTGCACAGATTGGTCTTAGTTATGTCCGCTCTATTGCTGAAAACTATGGAATTGACAGCGGTTATTTTGAAAAACATGATATTCATCTGCATATTCCAGAAGGAGCCGTACCAAAAGACGGTCCATCTGCAGGAATCACAATGGCACTTGCCATCCTTTCTGCAATTACAGGCATCCCAGTTCGAGGGGATATTGCTATGACAGGAGAAATCACTCTTCGAGGAAAAGTTCTTCCAATCGGCGGCTTAAAAGAAAAACTCTTAGCAGCTAAAACCGTTGGTGTAAAAGAAGTCCTTGTTCCAGCAAGAAATAAACGAAACGTTGTAGAACTTGATGAAGAAATTACAGATGGCATGAAGATTACTTATGTTGAGGATATGAATGAAGTGATTGAACATGCTATGAAAAAGTAACTACGATGTTTGAATAATTAAGTCATTGATTTCTATCAAAGATAATAGCTAAATAATCAATACATATTAAAATTTATGATTTAGATTAACTGATATATATATATTGAACCATGGTTTAAAAAGTTAGAGAAAGGAGGAAAAACATGGTTATAAAAAATGTAAACTTAGAAACTGTATGCGGAATTACAAGTAAGCTTCCTAAAAACACATTACCAGAAGTTGCATTTGCCGGTAAATCAAACGTAGGGAAATCATCCCTCATTAATGCCCTTGTAAACAGAAAGTCTTTAGCAAGAACTTCAGGACAGCCAGGAAAAACACAGACCATTAACTTCTACAACGTAAATGAAGAAATGTATATTGTAGACCTTCCAGGATATGGTTATGCCAAAGTATCTAAAGAAGTCGCAGCAAAATGGGGACCGATGATAGAAAACTATCTTCATACTTCTGAACAGCTTCGTATGGTATTCTTACTCATTGACCTTCGCCATAAGCCAACCAATAATGATGTACAGATGTACCGCTGGATCTTAAGCAACGGTTTCTCTCCGGTAATTGTAGCAACCAAAGCCGATAAAATCAAACGAAGCCAGCTTCAAAAACAGTTAAAACTGTTAAAAGATACTTTAAAAGTAATCGAAGGTGTTCCAATCGTACCATTTTCTGCTGTCACAAAAGCAGGAAGAGATGAAATCTGGGAACTGATCGAGGAATATGCATTAGCTGAAGAATAAACAAACGGACGAACCCCAAGAGAGAATAGAACCTATATCTGTGGCTGGATAAAGTTTGTCTGTTTTAGTTGACGAAGACATAGATGGGTTCTATACTATGGTATGGTTTTGTCCGAGTTGTCACTGCCTGCGGCAACTCGGTATTTTCAAAACCCTGATTAATTGATATAATAGAAGCGGTTTTTTACAAAAATTTATGAGGTGATAAACATGCGGATAAAATCAGTAGCAGTTCTCGGAGCCGGAGCAGTAGGCTCATATATTATCTGGGGACTTTCAAATCGTAAGGATATTAAGCTTGGCGTAATTGCGGAGGGAGAGAGAAAAGAACGTCTTGAGAAAAATGGATGTTTGATTAATGAAAAAGTGTATCATCCAGAAGTGTGGACTCCAAGCGAAGCTAATGGAGTTGACCTTTTGATTGTTTCTCTGAAGTATGGAGCTTTACCGGGGGCTGTTGACAGTATTAAAGAAGCAGTTGGAGATAATACAATTATCATGAGCCTTATGAACGGAGTAGACAGTGAAGAGATTATATCTGAGAAAGTAGATGCATCTCATATTTTGCACTCGCTTATTAAGGTAGCTTCTCATAAAGAAGGAACAGGTTATTGTTTTGATCCGGAGACTACGATTGGAATAATCTTCGGAGAGATTTCTGCGCCATTTGAGAGTGAGAGAGTAGAGGAGATTAAGGAGCTTTTTGCAGATACAGGCTTACATTTTCGTGCGACAGAATATATTCGTGAGGAGATGTGGAGTAAATATCGCTTAAATATCTGTAATAATCTTCCGCAGGCGATTCTTGGAGCGGGAGTTGGCTGTTATAGCGACAGTACACATATGAAGGCGATCAGTGACGGACTTAAGAAGGAAGTCGAGGCTGTTGCAGCGGCAAAAGGAATTGATATGAGCAAGGTAGATATAAAGTCCGCCCGGGGAAGTGCGGTTCCTCCAACAGCACGTTATTCTACATTGCAGGATATTGATGCCGGACGTCATACGGAGATAGATATGTTTTCCGGAGCGTTAGTGCGAATGGGAAAAGAACTTGGCGTTCCAACACCATATAATGAATATACATATCATATGATAAAGGCATTGGAAGAGAAGAATGATGGGTTTTTTGATTATGATGGGAAAAATGCAGAAACGACCTGTGCGAAATAACTTCTGATTTGTAGAATTTGAAAAATAAACAGACGAACCCTCCTCCTCTGTAATCTATAAAAATGCTTCGTTTCACTGCGTCCAAGCTGCTCATCCGCAACTTGAACTTGCTCTAAGGCGCATTTTTATAGATTACAGAGGAGGAGGGTTCTGTGTATTTCAGTCCTACAAATCAGTTGAAAAAAATTTGGGGATGGGGACAGAAGAAATAGTCTCTCTTTGGGAGCGTCTCCTTTGCCTGCGGCAAATCAGAAATTAATTTTCTGGGGTGGGAGAATATTTTCAGTGTATTAGTACATACTTAGTATACTATATGAAAATTTTGAAGGAGAGTGAAATGTATGAAAAAAGAATTTAGTAATCAGGAATACGCAGAGAAGGTAAAAAAGCTGACCCCTAAATTCAGCTCATTTTCAAACTGCTGGCATGCGTTTGTATCTGGAGGAGCGATATGTGTTTTGGGAGAGTTGATCCGTCAGATCGCGTATAATAGAGTTGGTGTGAGTGAGGAAAATTCATACATTGTAGTAAGCGTTTGCCTTGTATTGATCAGTGTTGTGTTGACGGGTTTTCAGCTTTATGAACCTTTGGCAAAGTGGTGTGGTGCGGGAACTCTCGTTCCAATTACTGGTTTTGCAAATTCTGTTGCATCACCAGCAATTGAATATCAAAAAGAGGGACAGGTTTTTGGAATTGGAGTGAAAATTTTTACGATAGCAGGTCCGGTTATTTTATATGGAGTATTTACAAGCTGGGTAATTGGATGTGTTTATTGGATATTTTTTTTATAGTATGTTGCATATAGTAGATGGTTATAAATTATTGTTATGGAAAAATCACTTCAAAAGTTGTGCCGGAGTTCGCATTATTTTTAACTAAAATGCTGCCGTTATGCACCCTTACAATCTCACGGACAAGTGCAAGACCGAGTCCCACGCCGCCAAGTTCCCGGCTTCTGGATTTATCCAGACGGAAAAAAGGTTCAAATATCCGTTCTTTAAGTTCTTCGGGGATACCGTTTCCAGTATCTTCAACTGTAAGATGAAGCTGACTGTTTTGCTGTGTGGCGTTTACTGTGACTGTTCCACCGGAAAAGTTATATTTTATGGCATTTTCGACAAGATTATATACAAGTCGATAGATGAGAATATCACTTCCCATTAAGAGTACATTGTCGCATTTTTCGATAAGGTTGATTCCTTTTTCCTGTGCAAGAGGTTCTAAATCAGCAAGAACCTCTTCAACAAGAGCAGATATTGCGATTTCTTCATCTCGTGCTATTGTTTGAAGCTCGCTCATATCAAGAAGCGTTCTTACCATTTTGCTGAGCCGTTCTGTTTGTTCGGTAATCATGCTTATAGTTTGTTGTGCAGATGTATCATTATTCGGATGCTTTGAGGAATTGTACAAATCTATCTGAAGCTGCATCACAGCAAGCGGTGTACGAAGCTCATGGGCAGCATTAGCGGTAAATTGCCTTTGCAGCTTAAATGCTTCTGACAGTCGTTCAAGCATTTTATTGTATGAAACACTAAGCTGGTTCAGTTCAGAGAATTTATTTTCTTCTATTCGGGAATCCGACAGGTTTTGTGCCTGCACTTCTTCAATTTTCTTTGAGAAATCACATAGTGGTTTTAGTGCATGGCCACTTATAAAAAATGTAATCACACCTCCAAGAAGAGATAACAGTGTTGAAAATAGCAGACTGCTTTTTTTGTAGTCAGCTTTATTATTATATACCTGAATGGAAAAATTCTTTGCAAAATTGTTCCACTCTTCATCTGGAATACTGATATAGATTTCATCTGGATTCTTCTCATTATTATCTTCGCTTTTAGCATCTACAGTATTTTGCAGAGAATCGATATAGTAGACTCCGTTTTTGTAGATAAATATAGTAAGGCTTCCGCATATCATTGCGATTAGTAAAGTAGTTATAATAGTGAGTCTCCACTGAAGCGACATTTTTTTCATGACACACCCTCCACAAGCTTATAACCTTCGCCAATCTTGTTTACGATGGGATCATAACCGAGCACTGATTTAAATTTTTTCCTGAGAGATGACATGTGTACCCGGATAGAGCCGCTAAAACTGTCTATGGAAGCATCCCAAACATGTTCAATCAGTTCTTCCTGACTTACAGGCCTGCCTTGATTAAGAAGTAAATATTCTAAAATACCATTTTCCTTTCTGGTTAAAGGTACGAGTATTCCTTTGGCATATGCTTCCCGCTTTTTCGTATCAAACTTTATGTCTTTGCAATGCAAGCATATATCTTTTTGTACAAATTTACGTCTTGTAAGACTTCGGATACGGGCTTCTAGTTCTTGTATATGAAAAGGTTTTTCCATGTAATCATTAGCTCCGGCATCTAATCCTTCCACCTTATCTATAATCTGACTTCGTGCGGATAAGATAAGAACCTTCGTTTCTTCGTTTTCTTTTCTTAGTTCTCTTAGAATATCCATTCCGTCCATGCCGGGAAGATTAAGATCAAGCACAATTAGATCATAGTCTTCCGTCAAAATATAATCAAGAGCCTCATATCCATCATAACAGGTATCTACTTCATAGCCTGATTCGTACAAGCTTTTTGAAATGGTATCACATAATTCTTTTTCATCTTCAACAATTAATAATCTCAAAATAATCTCTCCATTCGCTTAACAGAAATTTTACACCACTTATTGTATAATACGAGAGTCACAAGGTCAACAAAGACAATAATAACAGTATACTTAAAAGTTTGTATAGAAACAATTTTAAGTATCTAATGAGTAAGGGGGTAATAAATATTTTGAAATGCAGGAAAATATCACAGTTTATTTTACTTATCGCCGGTGTGAGTATGATGAGCTATGGCGCTGTTAGAGGCGAAGCTGCTGTTGTGCTTGGTAAAGCAATAAAATTATGTTTGGAGTGTGTAGGAATTGGATAAAAAAACAAGTTTAATATCAAAAAAAATAGCCAGCCTGCGTGGTGGGATACAGGCGGCTGCCACATTGATTACCAATATACATCTTCCTAATTTGTTTAAGGGAAAAATATATCAGGGAAATGCAAAAACAGTATGTGTGCCGGGATTGAATTGTTATTCCTGCCCTGCAGCGACAGGAGCCTGTCCGATCGGAGCTTTTCAGGCAGTAGTTGGTTCATCGCAGTTTAAATTTACATATTATATAACCGGATTTTTTATTTTACTTGGTGTAATGTTAGGAAGATTTATATGTGGCTTTTTGTGTCCGTTTGGATGGTTTCAGGATTTACTTCATAAAATCCCGGGGAAAAAGTTTTCCACAGAAAAATTAAGATTATTAAGGTATCTTAAATATATGATTCTTTTCGTTTTTGTTATATTTCTTCCAATATTTATAACAAATTCGATTGGAATGGGAGATCCGTTCTTCTGTAAATATATTTGTCCTCAGGGAGTTTTGGAAGGGGCAATACCGTTATCACTTGGCAATACGGCTATTCGGTCGGCACTTGGTAAGCTGTTTTCTTTTAAACTTATCATTTTAATTATGGTAATTCTTTTAAGTATCCTGTTTTACAGACCATTTTGCAAATGGATCTGTCCACTTGGAGCGATTTATTCACTATTTAATAAGATTTCATTTCTCAGCATAAAGGTTGAAGATGATAAATGCGTTGGATGTCATCAGTGCACAAAAGTATGTAAAATGGATGTTGATGTTATAAAGAGTCCAAATCATCCGGAATGTATACGATGCGGTGCCTGTATGAAAGCTTGTCCAAAAGATGCAATCCACTATCAGTTTATAAAATTTAATGACAAATAAAAGGAGGTTTTTTATTATGAAAACAAGAAGAACTATTATCATGATTCTTACACTTTGCGTAGCGTTATCATTTACTGCATGTACAGGAAAGGGAGATGTTGGAAAAGCAGACTCTTCATCTGTATCAGAGGGAACGGAAAAGACAGAAGATTTGCAGGCGAAACTGGATGATTTATACCAGCAGGAAAATGAGATTTTTGAAAAACATAAAGATGTCTGGGAAAAAGTATTTAGTAAGATGTCCAAAGCAGATGCCGGCTCGGATAATTATGCCGAATACCTTGCTTCCACAGTGGAATCAAACAAAAACTCTTTTACGGATGATGAATTAAAAACATTAAAAGAAGATATTGAGACAATCCGTGGAATTGAAGAGCAGATAACAGAAGTCGACAACAAATTAGATACATCAGGTGCTTCTGATTCCAAAGATGATGATACCATTGCTTTTAATAATGTTTCAGGAAAAGATTTTGATGGAAATGACGTTGAGGAAAATCTTTTTTCTAAAAATGCAGTAACGGTTATGAATTTCTGGTTTACAGGCTGCAAGCCTTGCGTTGCCGAATTATCAAAGCTTAATGAATTAAATGATGCGATAAAGTCGATGGGAGGAGAAGTTGTAGGGGTTAATACCGATACATTCGATGGAAAAGAAGCTACAATTAAGGAAGCAAAGAAAATACTTGAAAGTCAGGGAGCAAAATACCGAAATTTCGCATTGGATGCTAATTCAGATGCAGGAAAATATGCCTCTGAGATCATGGCATTTCCGACAACAATTCTTGTAGACAGAAAAGGTAATATTGTAGGAGAGCCAATGGTTGGCGGAATTGATAATCAGGAGAATTATGATACTCTTATGAAGCAGATTAAGTCCGTAATAGAAGCAGATAGTGCAAATAAATAATTAAGTTATCCTATACTGTTTGTTTAAAAAAGAATAAAAATATTTTACAAAGTCATTCACAGTAATATATAATACAAAAGAAATGTAAAAGAGAAATCCAAAAAAGGTAATTGATTGGGAGTACAAAATAATGGAAGATAGAAATCAGTCAGATAGGATATTTTCTTATATCGACGAACAGAAGAATATGGGGAAGACGGTTGCCGAGGAAGATATAGAAGAGAAGAATCATAAGGCACAGGAATTGTGGAAGGAGAAAGTCTGGAGGGGATATGCTGAGCTGAAGAAAGCTGGTTTTAAAGGAGGAGATAGCCTTTTTTTGATAGCGGCTTATTTTGCAGGTAAGCCAGATAAGACGATAACTCCACTTTTAAGAAGACTTCAGATGGTTATGAAAGAGAGAGAAGATTTAATTAGTGGAGGAATGCTGGCAGCTTCTTATTATGGTATGGAGGAACTTTCTATGCGTATTCCTGTTTTAGAAGAGGGAGTCAGGAATTTGTATACAGACCAAAAAGATATAGAAGCTCTTACTGGAAGTATAATGATTGCAGATGGAGGACCTGCCGAAGTTGCCAAGGCGATACAGTGGTATATGTTTTTCGCCAAGAATGGATTTGATGTGAAGAAACGCCAGATGGCAAGGGTGATTGGACTTTTGGCAGTAATTTCTTCTTCCCCTGTGATGGTCGGTAGAGAATTAATGAATAGAACCAATGAGAGTATAGGAAGATATGAGAATGAACAGAAAGATAAAAACTATATGCAAGATACTTTTTGTGAACAAGTATGTACTTATATCAAGCAATTACAGAGAAAAGAGCAGGAAAAAGCAAGAAAACTTGGAAAGACAAGTTATAGGATGCTTACTGGGGAGAAGAATGTTACAGTAGTAGATTATACACAAGAGGAAGAAGTGAGCTTGAGTGGAAGCAATATGCTTGTAGGTATGGAACAGGAAGTAGGATTAATTCTTTCAGCAATACATATGGGAGTATAGTGCTAAGAGAAAGAGAGAATATACAATGAAGAAAAATTATAAAATGACGATTTGTTATGATGGAAGCCGATATTATGGGTGGGAGCATCAGCCAGACAGAGATACGATACAGGGAAAGCTTGAGAATGTTCTTACAAGAATGTGTGGAGAGTTTATTGATGTTCTTGGTGCAGGCAGGACAGATGCCGGGGTACATGCCAGAGGGATGGTTGCAAATGCAGTTTTTGATGCTACAGATAAAGAAAGAGGCGGGAGAGAGAGGACTCCTGATGAGATTCGGGATTATATGAATCGATATCTTCCTGATGACATTGCAGTAAAAGAAGTGAGAGAAGCTTCTGAACGTTTTCATGCCAGATATAAAGCTGTAGGGAAATTGTATCGTTATACCTGTTATGATGGACCAGTTAAGCCTGTATTTCAGAGAAAATATGTGTCTGTATTAGAAAAACGTCCAGATGTGGAAAAAATGCAGCAGGCAGCCGCATATCTGGAAGGCAAGCATGATTATAAAAGTTTTTGTGGAAATCCTCGTATGAAAAAGTCTACAGTACGTGTTGTAGATAAGATTGAAATTACGAGAAAGGGAAGTTTTATTTATTTTGATTTCCATGGAACAGGATTCCTTCAGAATATGGTGCGAATACTTGTGGGAACACTTCTGGAAGTTGGTAAAGGGAAGATAAAACCAGAACAGATTCCAGAAATTCTTGAAGCAAAGAACCGCCAAATGGCAGGACCAACAGCACCGGCACAGGGGTTGTGTCTTATTAAAGTGGATTATTGATTTCGGGGATTAGACAAATAGGTGTTGGCTAAATAGACGAATACTGGAAGGAAAATAATCCCTATCTGTGACTTTAGTCGCGGCGTGTTGAATGTTCGCTTATGCGCTCGCATTCAACGCTTGCTCCGAGGCTACAGATAGGGATTATTTTCCTTCCTTCGTCTGTTTTACCTGTTTTCGTCTGTTTATTCATCGAATGAATTAAATCATAATACATAAATTTTTCTGATTAGGAAAATACTATCTTTCAGTAAGATGATGAATCAAAGTGAAAGAAAGGTGGTATTTTATGAAGCAAATGCAGGGAAAGCAGAGTATTTTATTTCAAAATCCAGTAAAGATACTAAGCCATGCCTGTGTGGGTGGTAAAAAAGAGGGTGAGGGACCGATAGGGAAACATCTGGATTTGATTGTAGAAGACCCGATGTTTGGTAAAGAAAACTGGGAAGAGAGTGAAAGTTGTTTTTTGAAAACTGCTGGAGAGATTGCGCTGCGAAAGGGAAAAAAGAAGAAGAAAGATGTGAGAATGGCTTTTTGTGGTGATTTGTTAGGGCAGCTTATTGCTTCTTCTTTTGGAATTGCAGAACTTGAAATTCCTTATTACGGTGTATATGGAGCCTGTTCTAGTATAGGGGCTGCTTTGTCTATAGGGGCGATGGCAGTGAATGGAGGGTTTGCGGATTTGGTGTTATCAGGGTGTTCGAGTCATTTTGCGAGTGCAGAAAAGGAGTTTCGTTTTCCTCTTGGCTATGGAAGTCAGCGTCCATACAGTGCGACGTGGACGGTAACTGGAGCGGGAGCCTTTTTATTAAATGAGGATAAAGGCGATGTGCAGATTCGGGGAATTACAACGGGGAAAATAAAGGATTATGGTGTGCAGGACCCGTTTAACATGGGAGCGTGTATGGCTCCGGCAGCCGCCGATACGATTTATCAAAGTCTTGTGGACTTTGAGAGAGAACCAAAAGATTTTGATAGAATTATTACTGGGGATTTAGGGGCAGTAGGACAGAAATTGCTTTTTGAACTTCTCGATGAGAATCATAAGGATATCAAGAAAAATCATATGGATTGCGGAATGCAGATATTTGATGAAGAAAGTCAGGATACCCATGCAGGAGGAAGTGGGTGTGCCTGTTCTGCATTAATGCTTTCAGCAGTGATATTGCCGAAACTTGCCAGTGGAGAATGGAAAAGAGTGTTGTTTGTACCGACAGGGGCATTATTATCGCAAGTGTCAGCAAATGAGGGAAGAACGATTCCGGCAATTGCACATGCAGTCTGGTTAGAATCTGGAAGGGAGTAGGGGAGAAGGATGATATATTTAAAAGCATTTGTTGTAGGTGGCCTTATTTGTACTTTAGTACAGATTTTTCTTGATAATACGAAGTTAATGCCCGGAAGAGTGATGGTGTTATTAGTAATAGCAGGAGTACTTCTTGGAGCTGCAGGATTATATGAACCTCTTATAAAATGGGCAGGCTGTGGTGCAAGTGTCCCGCTGTCTGGATTTGGATATAACCTGTCAAAAGGAGTGATAGAAGCAGTAAAGGAAGAAGGGGCAATCGGTTTATTTAAAGGCGGGTTAAAAGCTGCTGCTGCCGGAACAAGTTCTGCACTTATCTTTTCTTATATAGCCTCACTTATTTTCCAGCCAAAAATGAAAAGATAATGCTTTGCTTCATTTTAGCCGTTTTTTAAATTCTTGAATAGAGATTCCTTCTATTTTCTGAAATACTTTCTGAAGATAACTGCTCTCGTTAAAGCCTAGCATAAAGGCAACGTCAGAAGTGTTGTGTGTGGTAAAGATAAAGTTAATCTTGACCATTTGAATCTTGCGAAGACGGATATATTCCATTGTGCTGATGCCGAACTGGTCACGAAAAATACGACTTAAATATCCCTGGCTAATCATGCTGCCTTCTGTAATCTGACCTAAAGAAATTTTTTCTTTGATATGCTGCTCGATAAAGAGGAAAACGCCCTCTAAAATACTATAACGCCGTATGCTTTTTTGTTGGTAGATATAATCCATTATTTTAAAAAGCCAAATTTTCATGATTTCGCCATTAACAAGCCAGGTATCAGGTAAAGGAAATAAATCCGTGATTTCGTTACGCTGATCCGCATACTCAAGAGAATCTAAAAGGCCATGTCCAATCTCGATAAAAGTCTTTTTTAAAGATTCAATACTTGCATTCTGGCTGGAGAAAATCTCATTAATGATAGAAGAAAGGCCAGCATAGGTTTCTGAAAAACTCTGAGAATTAGCTAATTCCAAAGCCTGAGAAAGCTGAGGGCAGACACTTTTATAAGTAGAAGGAGAAAAATTCTCCAGATAGGTGCTTATATCAAGAAAAGATACTGGCTTGGAAAAGTATTTTTTGATATGTAATTCCATTGCTTCTTTGGCAAAATGAAAGTCGGAGTAGGCAGAGAGGATGCATATTTCTGTCTGAGGGGAGTCTTCTTTTATCTTTTTGCCAGCTTCAATGCCGGTCATGCCAGGCATAATGATATCCATAAAAATAAGATGTACAGGATAGAGGCGGCAGATGGCAATCGCTTCAGCGCCATTTGCTGCTTCCCCGATAATCTGAAAGTTTTTAAAGCGTGAAATCATGGCACGCAGTGCATTTCGCATTAATGTGTCATCGTCTACAATTAATACATTGTACATTACATAATCCTTTCCTCATGAGAGATTGGTAACTTGATTATATCATGGATTTTAGAATTGTTCTGGTAACTCTCTTTGATTTCATAATTATTGCCAAAAATGTTGTAGAGTCTCTGTCGGATATTGCTGATAAGAGAGCGAAACGTATCATTATCCGGAAAGTTTTTGAAAGAAGAAGCAGGATTACTTTCTTCATTATCCGGGTTATAATCCGATACTATATCGATCGTGGTATATCCATTTTCACAGGAAATAGAAATGGCAATATCAAGGTGTCCAGTATTTACTGTGATTAGTGAGGCTGCCCGGTCTAAAAATGGAAAAAGAATATGCGAAGGTATTCTAAGCATATCTATTTCTTTTTTCGCAGTAATAGAGTAGGTAAAGGCATCTTCATATTTGATTTTTAGCATGTTAAAATAGGATTCAATCTGCTTTAACTCATCGGAAAGTAAGATATTATCTCCTGTAGTGCACAAACTGTATTTCAAATACTGAGCCAGAGCGACAGCCATCTGGTTTGTTTTTGGTGCATTTTCTAAGACAGAAAGATTTGCAATGTCAGTGAGCAGGGACAAAATAAAATGAGGGGTCAATTTTGCCTGCATATAATTTAATTCTTTCGTCAGGGAAGAATTTTCATATTCTAGTTCATTAATCTTAGAAGTCAGCTTTTGTTCCTGTATTTTGTGGGAATCATATTGCTGCTGGCGAAGCATTTCATTTTCGGCAAGCTGGTTTACCATCAGGTAGATAAGTTCAGCAATATCTGAAAATTTTTGGTATTCATAAGTTGGTAATTGCGCAAAGTATTCATCAACCTGAGCCTGATCTTCCTCAAGATATTCTGGCTGAATAAGACCAGAGAAGCGTGGAATATCATCCGGGGCATCGTTACATCTGACCTGGCCGGAAAGAAAGCCGCCTAAGAACTTTCCATGAACGATGATTGGAATAGCAACTTCCATCAATCCACAAGGACAAAAATAGATGCAGTATTTACGGGTGATAGCAGAACGGACAATACCAAATGCATCAGAGAGATTGCACAATTTTCCATTATTTCCACGCTCTCTGGTAAATTTGCAAAAAGGGGTAAATCCGGTCATGCAAGTAAGTGGTTCCCCGCGAAAATCGGCAGTAACAAAACCGAGTCCGGTAACTTTTGAAATGATAGACTGCAGATTTTCTAAAGTTTCTTTACCAAATAATTCAAGTATACCGACATCTGTATCGAAATTTCCTCTATTTTGTTCGTCATTATTAGAAAATAAATCTTTTTCAGTGTACAATGTGCTCTCCCTTCTATAGTAATTTCATAAAATACTGTAAAAAGATGATGTGGCATAGCGCAGTAATTTACGTTATAGAGTGCTTAGTTTTTGTAGTATTTTATAGAATTGCTGTAAAACCCTCAAAGGGGTTGCCACAGTAAGAGGGTAGGATAAGGTCCTCCTGTGGCAGCCCCGGAAATTTTATGATGCAAAAGGATTATAAATATTAAAAATCAATAAGTTTCTAAAATAATTTTTGAAATAAATTTCTATTCTCGTTTATTTACTCAGTTAGTGCCAATTAAAATTTAGAAATGCTGCTCTGTTCTGCTGATGATGTCATCCTGAACTTCTTTTGCAAGTTCAGTAAACATTGCACTGTATCCAGCAACACGAACAACTAAATCTTTATAATTTTCTGGATGTGCCTGTGCGTCAAGAAGTGTTTCTTTATCAACAACGTTAAACTGCACATGCATACCTTTCTTCTCAAAGTAGCTTCGGATAACAGCGGCAAAGTTCATAAGACCCTGATCTCCGGCGACTGCGGAAGGAAGGAATTTCTGGTTGTAAAGAGTACCGTTAGAAGCAACTTCATGGTCAAGTTTGGCAACAGAAGCGGCTGCGGCTGTAGGGCCTTTTACGTCCTTACCAGCTCTTGGGGAACATCCATCAGCAAGAGGTTTCTTAGCAAGACGTCCATCAGGAAGTGCTCCAACATCTTTACCGAATAATACGTTAGCAGATACAGGATAAATACCAGCCTGGAACTGTCCACCACGAGGGTTTCTGTATTTTTCAACTTCGTAGCAATACATCTGTGCACAACGTCTTGCAATCATATCAACTTCGTCAATATCATTACCGAAGCAGTCTGTAGCATCCATCATAGCACGAATACGCTCATATTTTTCATTGTTGCTTCCACAAGCAGGAGCGGCAGTAGCAGCGCTCTTATTGATATTAATGCCTTCTTTACCAAGAATCTTGCAGATCTGGTCATATAAATCTTTTTCGATTTCTGTTTCTGTAGATGCAGCACAAGGAGCAACTTCACCATCAACAGGGTAACCGAAGTTTGCATCCATAGCTTCTTTTAACTCAGCAAAAGTGATATCTTTGTCATCAAAGACATGTTTCTTGATTGCGTATACAGAGTCACCACTGTCGGCAACACCGAATGCCTGAGGACCAGTAAAGTTGTATTTAGCACCACCAGCACAGATTCCCTTCGCATCGGAGATACAGTCAGCAACAAAGCTTGACAGGAATGGAAGTTCTCCACGTTCCATATGAGCGTAATCTACACAGTTATCTGCTTCTGCTACATAGTATACAAAGTATTCAATCTGTTTCTGGAATGCCTGCATAAAGTCTTCTAAAGTCTTAAATGTATCAACTTCTCCAGTCTTAGGTCCGATCTGAAGGTCGCCGATTCTACCATTGTTGATAGTGATTTCAAGAATCTTAGCAACGTTTACGAAAGCAGCATCATGCCAGCCCTGTTCTTTTCCTGGTACAGATGGTTCTACACAGCCGATAAGACCGTAACCACGGGCATCATGAAGAGAAATTCCACGGTTTGTAAGAGCTGGGATAATAACTTCATCGTTGTACATAGCAGGAAGACCATAACCAAGTCTTGCAAGCTCACATGCACGATAAAGGAATTCATCAGGTGTTCCCTGCCATACACGGATGGAGAAGGAAGGTGCGCTAAGACGAAGGTGAGCAACGGTTTCCATCATCATATAAGATAATTCATTTGTTGCGTCCATACCATCTTCTGTCTGTCCGCCGGCACCGATGTTCTGGAATACCTGGAATCCTGCAAATGCCTGAGCAGAAATCTGATCACGAACTTTGTTAAGGTCATTTAATTTTACAAATACACAGTCTAATAATTCCTGAGCGAAATCTTTTGTGATAGCACCGCTTGCTAAATCTTTTTCAAGATATGGGTACATATACTGGTCGAAACGTCCTGGAGATTCAGAATGTCCGCTGGACTCTACCTGAAGAATCATCTGTGTGATGATGAAAGACTGACAAGCTTCATAGAAGTTTGTAGCACCATTTGCAGGAACCTTTTCACAGTTTGCGGCAATCTGAAGTAATTCAGCCTTTCTTGTTGGGTTTGTCTCAACAGCAGCCATCTCTTTTGCTTTGTCAGAGTAACGTTTTGCAAAGTTGATAGCAGCAGACAATACGGTGATAATAGCCTTGCAGAACTGTGTTTTCTGAATGAAGTCAGGGTCGTTGCAGTCGAAGCTTTCGAGTGCTTCTACAGCATCCTGAATAATTGCCTTGTAACCACGACGGATAGCTTTATCATAATCAATGATAATATGTCCAACACCACCAAAGAAGTAGTTACCTACAGTAAATACACCGTTAGCGATACATTCTTTTGTTTTTTCGGACATATAGCTAGAAGCAAGGTCACTGATTGTCTTATCTTCCCAGTAAGGAAGAACTTTTCTTAAAGTAGCCTTATCTTCTTCAGAAATCTTAAATGGGTCAGCCATTCTGGTTTCGATGGTATCGAACTCGTCCATAACCCATTTGTAAGAGTTTTCAGGGAAAAGCTGACAGGAACGAACAGCTTTTGTAAGGGTACCAACTACAAGCTCATCGTCTCGGATTGTAACAGTAAGATTGTTTAAAATGTTCTCGAGAGCTTTAGCACGACGCATAATCATTGGAAGTCCTTCTGTTGCCTGATAGGACTCGGTAATAAGTACGGCACGTTCAGCCTCGATACATGGAACTGCATCAACAATCATACTTCTAAGACGCTCAACTCGATCAGTTGGTTTTGAAAAACCTTTTGCTAACATAAAATTCATCCTCCTTTAAACTTTGTTCTCATGGTTTTCCGGTATCTATGTATCCGTCGCACGAAATACATAATATAATTATATTTTTAACAGAAGGAAAATACCAATAAGGAACAAACCAAAAAAAGGATTTTCAAAACTAATTTAAGTTTAACTTTTTGCAGGAAAAACAGAGTAGTAATAAAAAGTATATTTTATTGGAAAATATGAAAGTGAAAGAGAAAAGAAAATGAAAATATCCCATGTTAGAGGAGAAAATATATCTAACATGGGATATTCTTGTAGGTTTAACTTTGGTAAGTTCCTTTTAGTTTAGCAGTTTTTTGATTTGCTTTTCAATGTTATTGATAGAAGTGTCTGTAGTATCATTCCCTGACTGCTGTTGTTTCTGTTGTTTTTTTAATTTCTCTTCCTGTTTTTTCTTTTTCTTCTCTAATTTTTTCTGATGCCATTCTTCCGTGTGAATATTGCACTTATTGTTGATATCAATATTCAGGAAGTAAGGTTCATCATCCGTCTTATGAGAAGAGTGTTTTGGACGAACACGGAAAATCTTTGTGTAGCGGAACTTATCTGGGCAGAACTTCTGTGCAACTAAATGAGATTTTGAACAGAAAGTAACTGCGATATGCGCGTCACAACTATCTTTCGGAACGGTTCCCGATGCAAAATATTCTGTGCGGACCATTGACTTTTCAGGATCTTTTGAACAAACATTAGGAAGAGCTTTCTTGCCGGATTTGATACAGATCTCCGCTTTTTTAATATTTTTATTGGAAGGAAAACTTTTCACTTTTTGTTTCTTTTCGCTGATAATGCGATCCATAATCTTTTTCCAGATTACTTTATGGTAATCTTCATCATTATCAAAAGAAGTGTTATAGTCATAACCTGTCCAGACAGATGCCGTGTAGTATGGCGTATATCCGCAGAACCAGTAGTCATAGTTGTTAGAAGTAGTACCTGTTTTGGCGGCAACGGCCATATCTGAATCAAGCTGCGCAGCCCGGCCGGTTCCTTTTTTAACAACATCCTCCATCGCATTTGTAAGAAGCCAGGCGGTTGATTTCTTTATTACTTTGCGAGATTTCTTTTTGTTACTTAACAGAACATTGCCATTACTGTCTTTTACAGTCGTATAAAGAACAGGGGTGTTATAAGTTCCCTGATTGGCAATGGCCGCATAGGCGGCGGTCAATTCCACATTGGTTACACCATCTGTAATTCCACCAAGAGCCAGAGACTGGTTTACATCACTTTCATAAGTACCATTTGTACTTACCCGATTATTTACTAAAGTTGTAAAACCAAGTTTTTGCAGAAAGTCAAAACCGACCTGAGGAGTCAGGTCTGTGAGGGCTTTTACTGCAACAATATTGTTAGAATCTATGATGGCATCACGGACAGTTGTAAGTCCCTTATAACTTGTTGAAACATAGTTTGTAACTTTTTGTCCATTCTCATACTGATATGGGGCGTCATCAAATACCGTTGCTAGTGTCATACTTCCCGTATCAATAGCGGGAGCATAAGTAGATAAAATCTTAAATGTTGAACCCGGTTGCCGCTTTACAGATGTTGCGCGGTTTAAGGCGAGATCGTCCTGCTTTTGTCCGCGTCCGCCTACTAGAACTTTAACCTGGCCTGTTTTTTGATCAATGAGAGAGTAAGATAGCTGGGGTTCCATAGAATAATGTATGGATTCGGCCTTCTTTTTGTCTCCCTTTTTCATTACAGACTTTCGAAATGCTTTTACAGCGGCTTTCATTTCCTTTTTTGAATTATAAATCGTTTTATAAGTTGGATCTTTTTTCTTTTTGCGGAAATAGGAAGCAACATTTATTTCTGTATAAGTACTGGATGAAGAGTCAGCATGCGTTACCTGAAGTTTATATTCTAAGGAAAACTTGGTAGCTACCGGATAATTATCTGGATTATTAATAACAGAATCTGCAATCTTTTGTAGCTTTGTGTTTTGTGTAGAATAAATTTTCAGACCACCGCGATAAACAAGCTGGTAAGCCTGCGATTGCGTATATCCCTTTTGTTCCTGAAGATCAGCGACAATCTGGGTGATAAGCGCATCTGTAAAATAGGAATATACAGAATTTTTGTTTCCCTTGGCGGTATGGCTCTTAATCTTTGCGTAAACGTTATCCTCAGAAGCCTGCTGGTATTCTTTCGCAGAAATATAATTTAATTGATACATCTTTTTTAGAATTAGTTTACGACGTGCATCATTCGCCTCAGGATAATCTACCGGATTTAAGTAAGTCGGATTTTTTGTGATTCCAGCTAAAACGGCACATTCTGATAAGGTGAGGTTCTTTGCTGACTTGCCAAAATAATATTTGGAAGCGGTTTCCACCCCAAGGTTACCTTTACCTAAATTAATGGTATTTAGGTAGTCGGTAAGAATCTCTTCTTTCGGCTTTGTTTTTTCTGCATTAATTGCAAGATACTGTTCCTGAATCTTTCGTTTAATCTTTGCAATGATATTACTTTCACCGCCAGCTTCAAATACATTATTCTTAATAAGCTGCTGTGTCAGTGTGCTGGCTCCCTGTGAGGTGGAACCATTGCGCAGATCTGTCCACAAAGCACGCAAAATCCCCTTAAAATCAACACCGTCATGTTCATAAAAACGTTCATCTTCAATAGCAATAAAAGCATTTTTCAGATTATCCGGAAGCTCCTCAGACTTTACCTTAATCCGATTAGAGGAATAATCATGAAGAGGCTGCACTGCTTTATTATTATCGTCATAGATAATCGTAGAAGAATATTTTGGTGAAAGAGAGACATTTTTAGGTGCACTGGCGATAATACCTTTAAAGGAGCCGTAAGCTAATCCGGCTCCACTGACACATATCGCACAAATAAGAAATAAAATAACACGAAAAGCAACTGCCGAAGCGGTTGTTCGTCTTCTTTTCTTTGGGGATGAAAGTTCTTCTCGTTTCTTTTTTATAGATGGTTCATTATAATTCATAAGTATATCCTGTCATATGGATGAAAAAGTTATCTTACCGGAACGATTTCAATCCAATATCCGTCTGGATCATTGATAAAATAGATTCCCATAGAAGGATTTTCGTAGCAAATGCATCCCATCTCTTCATGTTTCTTATGAAAAGCATCATACTCATCTGTCTTGAATGCAAGATGGAATTCTTCATCTCCAAGGTTATAAGGCTCTTTTCTGTCGCGCATCCAAGTCAATTCAAGAGTAAAGCCGGTACGTCCGTCTCCAAGATATACAATCTTGAAGCTTCCGTCACTGGAATCCTTTTCGCGGACAACAGAAAGACCAATTGCTTCTTTATAAAAAGCGATACTCTTTTCTAAATTAAGAACATTAAAGTTAAAATGGTTAAATTCAATCATGGTAAACCTCCTTTGTACATGTCAACTATAAATTTGCCTGTAACTATTGGAAAATGATTCACAAAAAGACCTTCCAAATATATATACTGTTTGTGAATGGAGTCACTATAGTTACGATTGCTATGATTTGTATTATAACATAGAAGCACGGGCAGGGCAAATTTGCAAATTTACAAACTTCTGCTTTACAAAAACGAGAAAAATTATATAATAAAAATGGAGTTTTGCGTAATTACCAGAAAGTGTTTGAAAAATGCTTACAGCAAGATGTATGTTACATTTGCAGGAGAGTGTCAGAATGATTTTTCAAGAATGCTTCAAGATGCAATATTTCAGAAGAGAGAAAGGAGAGGAAAGATGAAGAAAAAGAGAATGCTACTACTAGCTGCAATGTTTGTTTTTACATTTGCCTTTATCCGTTTTAATACAGTGGATGTACAGGCTGCCAGCAAGTATACGATTTATGTGAACCGCAGAACAAATCTTGTTAACGTAACCAATTCAAAAACCGGCAAGCTTGTAAAAGCAATGTATTGTTCTACTGGAAGAAATTATAGAACAATAAGAGGTACATATAATACAACAGCAAAGTATAAATGGAGACCATTGATTCACGGGGTTTACGGACAGTATAGTACAAGAATCCACGGAGCATACCTGTTCCATTCTGTACCTTATTATAGTATCAATAAAAGTCAGGTATCCACAAAGGAATATAATAAGTTAGGACAGCAGGCTTCTGCAGGCTGTATCCGTCTGGCTGTGACAGATGCCAAGTGGATTTATGATCATTGCCGTCTAGGAACAAAGGTAGTAATTGGAGAAGGACGTACATTAAAGAAGCCGACTCGCCCAAAAGTAAGGGTATCCACTAAAAAGAGAGCTGGATGGGATCCTACAGATCCAGATTCCCGTAATCCGTACCGTCCAAAACTTACTTTAAAGAAAAAGGCAACAAAGACGATTGTTTATGGAAGTACATTTAATATAAAAAATATGGTAAATGTCAGTTCTTCCTATGCTTCATCCGATGCATTGTTAAAGTCGATGAAGGTAAAGGGAAAGGTAAATACAAAGAAGGCAGGTACTTATAAAGTACAGTGTACCATTACTGATCCATATACAGCAGTAAGCGTAACAAAAACATTTACCTTTAAAGTTGGAAAGAAGCCAAAGCAGACAACAACAGAAAAGAAAGCTCCAACAGAGCTAACTACAGAAGAAAAAACAGCAGAATAATTTATGCTAACTATCATCCACCCGTCAGTTAAGAACTGAAGGAATTGGATATAATTATATTATATTTTATGATACAGGAGGAAAAACCTATGGCAGAACCTTATAACCATAGAGCCATTGAGCAGAAATGGCGTGACAAATGGGAAGCAACCCCAATCAACGTAAACGATGGAAAGAAACCAAAATATTATTGTCTTGATATGTTCCCGTATCCATCAGGAAGCGGACTTCATGTAGGACACTGGAGAGGGTATGTAATCAGTGATGTATGGAGCCGTTACAAGATGCTTCAGGGATATTACCTGATTCATCCAATGGGATGGGATGCATTTGGCCTTCCAGCAGAGAACTATGCGATTAAGATGGGAACACACCCTAAAATTACTACAGCTTCTAATATTAAGAATATCAAGAGACAGATTAATGAAATCGCAGCTATCTATGACTGGGATATGGAAGTAAATACAACAGATCCAAACTTCTACAAGTGGACACAGTGGATTTTCGTAAAAATGTTTAAAGCAGGTCTTGCTTACGAAAAAGAAATGCCAATCAACTGGTGCCCTTCCTGTAAGACAGGTCTTGCTAATGAGGAAGTAGTAGACGGATGCTGCGAGCGTTGTGGTTCTCCTGTAACAAAGAAGAACTTAAAACAGTGGATGCTTCGTATCACAAAATATGCAGACCGTCTGTTAAATGACCTTGATAAGCTTGACTGGCCTGAAAAGGTTAAAAAGATGCAGACAGACTGGATCGGTAAGAGTTACGGTGCAGAAGTTGACTTCCCTGTAGAAGGAAAAGACGAGAAAATCACTGTATATACAACAAGACCAGATACACTCCACGGAGCAACATTTATGGTATTAGCTCCGGAACACGCAATGGCAAAAGAACTTGCTACAGATGAAACAAGAGAAGCTGTAGAAAAGTATATCTTCAATGCTTCTATGAAGTCTAACGTAGATCGTCTTCAGGACAAAGAAAAAACTGGTGTATTCACAGGTTCTTATGCAATCAACCCATTAAATGGAGCAAAAGTTCCAATCTGGTTATCTGACTATGTACTTGCTGACTACGGTACAGGTGCGATCATGTGTGTACCTGCGCATGATGACCGTGACTTTGAGTTCGCTACAAAGTTCAACATCCCAATCATTCAGGTAATTGCTAAAGATGGAAAAGAAATCGAGAACATGACAGAAGCGTACACAGAAGCTGCCGGAACAATGATTAACTCTGGTGAGTGGAATGGTATGGAATCTTCTGTACTGAAAAAAGAAGCGCCTCTCATGATCGAAAAGATGGGCATCGGAAGAAAAACTGTAAACTACAAGCTTCGTGACTGGGTATTCAGCCGTCAGCGTTACTGGGGTGAGCCGATTCCTATCGTACACTGTCCAAAATGTGGTGCAGTACCAGTTCCAGAAGAAGAGCTTCCATTACTGTTACCAGAGGTAGAAAAATACCAGCCAACAGGAACAGGAGAATCTCCACTTGCTGACATTACAGAATGGGTGAACACAACATGTCCATGCTGTGGCGCTCCAGCAAAGAGAGAGACAAACACAATGCCTCAGTGGGCAGGTTCTTCCTGGTACTTCTTACGTTACGTTGATAACAAGAACGATAAAGAATTAGTAAACAGAGAAAAAGCAGATAAGTACCTTCCAGTAGATATGTACATTGGTGGTGTGGAACATGCCGTATTACATCTGTTATACTCCAGATTCTATACAAAGTTCCTCAACGATATCGGGGTAATCGACTTTGATGAGCCATTCAAGAAGCTCTTTAACCAGGGTATGATTACTGGTAAGAACGGTATCAAGATGAGTAAATCCAAAGGAAATGTCGTATCTCCAGATGATCTTGTAAGGGACTACGGATGTGACTCCTTAAGAATTTACGAACTCTTTGTAGGACCACCAGAACTTGATTCTGAATGGGATGATAAGGGAATCGAAGGTGTAAACCGTTTCCTCAAACGTTTCTGGAAGCTTGCTCTTGACAATAAGGATAACGATGTAAAGGCAACACCAGAATTAATCAAAGTACGTCATAAACTTGTTCATGACATCACAAACCGTCTGAACAGCTTCAGCCTAAATACAGTAATCAGTGGATTCATGGAATACAACAATAAACTGATGGAACTGTCTAAAAAAGGCGGCGTAGATAAAGAAACATTAGAAACATATATCATCTTATTAGCTCCATTTGCTCCACATGTTTCCGAAGAACTCTGGGAACAGTTTGGACATACCGATTCTGTATTCCACGCAACATGGCCAGAATACGATGAGGAAGCTATGAAAGACGATGAAATCGAGATTCCAGTACAGATTAACGGAAAGACCAAATGCACAATCGCCATCAATCCAGATGGAGATAAGGACGAGATTCTTGCAAAGGCGAAAGAGGCACTTGGGGATAAAGTCAATGGAACAATCCGTAAAGAAATCTATGTACCGGGAAGAATCGTAAACTTGGTTGTTAAATAATAATTTGCTGTAGGCAAGACAGACGCTCCTACAGGGAGACGATATCCTATATTTGTGACTCTATCACTGCGGGTTGAATGTTCGCTAAACGGCTCACATTCAATCCTCGTTCTAAGGCCACAAATATAGGATATCGTCTCCTTGTGGGAGCTGTTTTTTGTTGGACGGAAATTACTATTTAATGTTGGGGTGCTTTGGGAAATCGCCAGAAGGATTATTAAGAAGAACCCCTAGAAAATTTATTGATTTTGTTCCGTTGTGCTAAACGCTCCATTTTGCCCAATAAAGCAGAAACTTCGGAAAAAGCAGTCCGAAGTTTCTATGGTCAAAATTCCGCA
>OGRG01000105.1_pt1 | contig 93035 bp, 73 predicted proteins | sample 1553501 | NCBI WGS metagenome assembly OGRG01 (sample SAMEA2580018, study PRJEB22360) | human gut metagenome | biome: human gut; feature: human-associated habitat; material: faeces | place: Denmark | collected 2008/2010 | reverse complement strand
TAAACCGGTTAGCCGATGGATATTATAAAGCATCGTACGGGAAGCATTGGTGACGTCCGTAACATGCACTTCCCCACGGGTCAATTTCCAGACCAGCCAGGAATCCACCGTTCCAAAAATAAGCTTTCCGGCTTCGGCTTTTTCCCTTGCCCCCTCGACATGATCCAGAATCCATTTGACTTTAGTGGCACTGAAATAAGCGTCTATGATCAATCCGGTCTTCTCCCGGATAAATTCGGTTTTCCCCTCAGCCTTCAAAGCATCACAGTATGAAGCCGTACGGCGGTCTTGCCAGACGATAGCATTATAAACCGGTTGTCCGGTCTCCCGATCCCATACAATCGTCGTCTCCCGCTGATTTGTAATCCCGATGGCAGCGATGTCCAATCCGTTAATACCGGCCGAAGCAATAGCCCCGGCAATCACAGAAGCCTGGGAGGTCCAGATTTCCTGCGGATGATGTTCCACCCATCCCGGCTGAGGAAATATCTGCCGGAATTCTTGCTGAGCCACAGCTTTGATTTCACCATCGTGGTCGAAAACAATTGCCCGGGAACTACTGGTTCCCTGATCGAGCGATAAAATATACTGTTCTGACCTTCCTGAATAATTATAATATACTTTTTCAGTTACAAGGGTTACAGCGGTTAACTTAACTCCTGAACCCCTTGCCGCCTTTAAAACCGCTGTAACTTTCAAATATACGTTTTACTCTAAAATATAGTGTCCGGCCAAATCGGTAAACTCTTTTACCTGCCCATCGATCCAAGCCTGATCGTATCCCAATTCTTTGGCAACGATCCGGGCCACTTTAGGGGCAACTTCGGCAGCCACCCGGGCATCCAGGAACAATAACCTGACACGCCTGGCCAGTATATCCTCAACATTCAATGCCATCTCTTCCCGAACCGCCCATACCACCTCGGCCACAGTGTAATCATATTTGGGATGCAGTTTTTCGGCCATAGCCGGATCGGACTGCATCAAGGTTTTGATCGCCTGAATATCCGAGCCATAAATATACAAATGATTATTGAGATCCGGATTTAATTGATAACCATGAATCCGGAATTTTTTTGTCACACATGCTTTCTTTTCCAGCAGATTCAATTCGATCGCCTTATCCACCGTATCTTCTGCCATTCTCCGATAGGTGGTCCATTTCCCTCCGGTGATGGTAATCAGCTTATTTTCAGAAACAAAAATCTTATGACTCCGGGAAATTTCTTTCGTACTTTTACCTTCCTTTTTGGGAGCCGCTAATGGACGTAATCCGGCAAATACCGAAAGGACATCGCTCCGTTGAGGTTTACGAGTCAGGTAACGTCCGGCCGTATTCAGGATAAATTCGATTTCCGACTCCAGAGCTTGTGGCTCCAATTCCGGATGTTCCCGTAAAGTATCGGTCGTTCCGACAACCACTTTGTCATGCCAGGGCACGGCAAACAATACCCGGCCATCGTCGGTCTTGGGGATCATGATAGCGTAATCACTTTGCAGAAACGACTTATCCAGGACCAAATGTACCCCTTGGCTCGGTTTCACCATATGCTCGTGAGTCGGCACATCCATTTCCATAATGCTATCCACAAAGATGCCGGTCGCATTAATCACCGCTTTGGCTTTCACTTCATATTCCTGCCCGTTCATCAAATCCTGAACCTTCACCCCTCTTGCCCGGCCATCGGATCCGTGTAATATCGCCGTTACTTTCATACGGTTGATCGGACATCCGCCATTTTCGACACAGGACTGAGCCAGATTGACTGCCAGGCGGGAATCGTCGAATTGACCGTCATGATAGACAACCCCTCCCTTCAAACCATCCACCCGGACCGTCGGTAAATAAGACGTAGTCTTCTTTTTGGATACATATTTAGAACGCCCCAGACTAAGACGGCCGGCGAGGATATCGTATATCGTCAGTCCGACTGTATAAAGAAAGTTATCCCAATAACGATAATTCGGAATCAGAAAAGATTGATTTTTTACCAGATGCGGAGCATTCTGTTGGAGTAATCCTCTTTCGTACAAAGCCTCCAATACCAATGAAACATCTCCCTGAGCCAAATACCGGACTCCTCCATGCACCAACTTGGTACTACGACTGGAAGTTGCTTTTGCAAAATCTTCCCATTCGAATAAAGCGACACTATACCCTCTTGTAACTGCATCTACGGCAACTCCCAAACCGGTTGCACCTCCTCCGATAACGACAACATCCCAGACTTTGGACGGATCAGAGATTTTGGATAATAAATCTTCTCGTTTCATAGTTATTTTATCTGATTTATAACCTTGTACGAAAAATAAATTAAAAAGTATCTCTTTCTGTCAGAAAAATACAGGGTCTTCCTGGTTTTCAAAATAAAACGATCCGTATACTTTATCAAAATATTCACTATTTTAGAGGCTCCAAAACATCTGGGATAAACACGTTGTAGTTTTACCCGGAAAGAACACAGCATTAAAAGTATGTAAGTATGAATATCGTATTTGTCGAATCGTTAGGAATGTGCGAATGCACGATAAACAAAAGTCTGGCTACTCTGAAAAACCAGGGACATACAGTCACTTTTTATCACGACCGGAATGAGAATGAAGAGGTATTGATCGAAAGAGCCCGAAATGCCGAAGTTGTCGTAGTCAGCAATATTCCGTTGCGGAAACATTTCTTTGAAAATTGTCCGAAGCTCCGGATGCTCTCTGTAGCCTTTACCGGAGTGGACCATATCGATCTGGAAGCATGTAAAAAACGGGGTATCACGGTTTGTAATGCCGCCGGTTACTCTACAGAAGCAGTAGCCGAATTAACGATCGGAATGATGATCGCCGTGTACCGAAAAATGGTAGGCGGAGATGCCATTCTCCGTATCGGCGGAGACCGGCAGGGAGTCCTGGGAAGCGAACTTCACGGAAAAACAGTAGGTATCGTCGGGCTCGGAGCCATCGGCCAACGGGTAGCTCTGTTAGCCAACGCTTTCGGATGCAAGGTTTTAGGCTATAACCGCAGCCCCAAGGCCCTTCCTCATATCACCCAGGTGGACAAAGATACCCTTCTGCGTCAATCGGATATCATTACGGTACATCTTCCCTTGAACCCGGAAACCAAAGCATTTATCGGGACAAACGAATTTGCACTCATGCAACCACATGCTGTCCTGATCAACACCGCCCGGGGACCCATCGTCAGCCAGGAAGCGCTTTACAATGCCCTGAAAAAAGGACAAATAGCCGGAGCAGCCGTCGATGTCTACGATCAGGAACCTCCGCTTCCTCTGAACCTGGAATTATTTAATGCACCTAATCTACTGATGTTGCCGCATATGGGCTACGCCACCCGGGAAGCTTTTGAAACCCGGCTGAATATCGTAATCAGGAATATCGAAATGTGGCTGAACAATACCCCACAAAATCAGGTTCTTTAAATCGATAAGTGTATGTTAAAATTATTCATCGTCTTTTTTGTCTTTTGCCATTTACCGGATGGAGCAAAGATTATCGGGTCAGATTAGAGGTGAAAAATCTACCGGCCGATTCTCAACCCATTCTATTACGGTTTTATAACGGAGCATTATTTGCCTTAGATACCTTACCTGTACGCTCACAAGATACCTTGTCTTTCAAGATACCGGAGGCTACTTCTCCCGGAACACTGAGAACTATTCTGGGTTTTCCTCCTTATGCTCAATTTTCAGGGAAAGGTCCCATCTTTTTGGATTTTCTCTTTAACCGGGAAGATATCGAAATATCCCTCGATTATCAAAATCCTCAGGCAACAGCCCAGGTGATACACTCTACAGAAAATCAAATTTATTTCGACTTCTTAAAATCGGAGACTATTTACAATCATAAATTAGGTTTGGTTGGACAAGTAGTGATAAACTATCCGGACAAAGACAAGTTCTACCAAAAAGCACTCGAATATTATAAAAAATTCCAGCTCGAACGAGATAAATTAATCGATAAGAACTACCGGGAGCACCCGAATACACTGGCAGGAAAACTGATAAAAAATCAAAAGTTACCCATTATTCCGGGAAACCTTTCACAGCAGGAGCGGGATTCACTTTTTAAGTATCGGTATTTATCGTTAATCGATTTCTCGGATACACTTTTACTATATACTCCTTTTTATACAGACAAAATCTTCCAATACATTCAATTACATAAAAAGCCCTATGCCAGTCCCCGGGAAAACGAGACGAACTGTATCCAGGCCCTGGATTATCTGATCCCTTTGCTCAATGTGAATCCGATCGTACAACAAAATCTGCTTCAATTTTTAATCTCCGGTTTCGAAAGCCAACAAATGGAAGAAGTATTGGCACATATTTCAAACCATTATATACAACAATGTGGCAGCAACAGCGATATTGTCAAAAGGCGGCTGGAAGGCTACAGCAAAATGGCTATAGGCCAACAGGTTCCCGACTTCACACTAATGGACATCCATAACCATCCAGTCAATCTCTATAGTGAAATCTCTCCCTACACCTTGCTTCTTTTCTGGCATACACAATGCAGCCATTGCCAATCATTAATGGAAGCTCTACCTCAACTGTGTCAAAAAGAGATTTTCACCCATCAACAAATAAAGCTCATCGGCATATCCATCGATGAAAACAGGGAAGACTGGGAAAAATTTTCTACTCAATATCCGCTGGAGTGGACAAATACTTATGTCGAAGGCAGCTTTAACAGTGAAATCGCCGCCGACTATAATTTATTCGCAACTCCTTCGATGTTTTTGATCGACGAAAATCACAAGATTATCGCCAAACCGACTACGATCGGGGAATTGGAAAAAAATATAAGGGAACTGATAGAAAAATAATATTGCTGTCCGCTAAAATAACTGCTTTAGCGGACAGCATAACACTAAGGAACAAACTTATAGACGATGTCATCAAAACAAACATATCCGGCATTGTCTTTTGCGAATGCTGTTACATGAGAACGGGACCTGGGCATGGAAGGTGTTTCTTCCCACTCATCTTTCAGATAGTTGTACCGACAACAATACCAATAGGGTGGGGCTACGCTTAATCCTAAGTCGCCACCTACAATATAAGCATATTCCTGACCGTCCACAGTCAACACGAATGAAGATGCATACGAACGTGTAATTCCCGGATACTTGTCAGGCAAAAGCGAATTCAACGGTATGAAACGGAACTCTTTCGGGTCGAATCGATAAACATCCCGACAATCTTCGTCGCGGTTGTGTCCGAAACAAAGATAAACGGTTCCGTTGAGCTGGAATGTGGTGGCTCCTGTTCTCGGCAATACCATATTAGCCATCCCTCCCCAACCGTATTGAGGATCGAATTGATAAAATTCACCGGAATATAGTCCATTAGCTTTTAAACCAGTTCCGACATATCCCATGCCGTTTAAAGAGAAAGCCACAGCATCCACCACAGCATCTCCCGGAAATTCAAATGTCAGAGAATCCCAACTATTGCTTGTGGCATCATACACCCAAAAATCTTTATAGTATGTCTTTTCATCAGTAATAGACTTGCCCAGACCGATATATGCCTTGTCTTTTATTGTAAATGCAACTGCCCCGATCCGGGGTTTACCCGGAAAATCTTTCATCGCCTCCCCATAGCTTGTTTTCGTATACCGCCTTAACTCGTTGGGCGAGTTATAGGAAAATGAAAAGGGAATTCCTAAACCCATATACAAAGAATCTCCTATGGAGAAACTGATACCTTGGTTACTATTAGTGTAAAAATAAGAATCTGCCACTTCCCATTCCCCAACCAAAGAAGGAATTATCTTTTCCTCATCGTCGTTACATGAGATCAGGAAAAGACAAAAAATTAAAATATAGAAAATTACTTTCATTCCGGTAGCATTTCGGTTAATCTAAGTGCTCCATCAAATGGAGTATAGTAAAATGTACCTGAAAGGGGTTCCTGTCTTTTACCTTTAAAAGCTGTTGTTAATGTCTGACTATTTTTAATGATTTTTATTCTCATATCACATATACTAAATATTATTTAACAAAGATGTAATATATTATTCATTTTTGCAAAAAAATCAATTATTTTTATTCCATAAAACTTTTATCCAAAAAATAAAACTAATTTCATTAATAGAATTCAAACCTAAATAAAGAGTCCATATAATTTTACCATGAACCATTTTTATCGGACAACAATAAAAGACAGTATGCTAATCAGATACAGCAAATGAATCAGCCATTCCTAGAATCAATATCTAACCCTGGGGACGGCTGATTCGTTTGCTTTAATCTTTAAAATAAATTCGTTTCACGCGGTGAGACACGCTGGTCAATATTTCATAGGGGATCGTACCTAATTTATCGGAAAGCTCGGTCACCGAAATATGTTTTCCGAATATTTCCACCTCATCCCCGACCTGTGCGTCCGTATCGGTGATATCCACCATACAGGCATCCATGCAGATATTCCCGACAATGGGAACTCTTTGTCCTCCGATCCATACTTCACCGACTCCGCAGCTCAGGTGGCGGTCGAGCCCATCCGCATAGCCGACAGGAATAACGGCAATACGGGTATCCCGGCCCAATACACCCTTCCGTCCGTATCCTACCGTCTGATCTCCCTTCACCTGACGAACTGCCGCAATATAGGTCTTAAAGCTACTGACAGGCCATAACGGTGCCCCCACGGCACTGATCCCATGCAATCCGATACCCAAACGGACCATATCGAAAGCATACTGTCCGAACCGTTCTATTCCGGCGGAGTTGAGAATATGCCGGATAATCGGATAATCGAAACGGGCCTGGACTTCTTTCGTCATTTCAATAAAACGGTTGATCTGGAACAACGTATACTCATCGTGTCGGGCTTCGTCACTCCCGGCCAAATGTGAAAACATGGAACGGATTATGACTTTCCGTTTCGTTTCGAAAAACTTCAGCAAAGCGGACAGATCTTCCGGATCCAAGCCGGAACGATTCATCCCGGTATTCAATTTCAAATGTACAGGATATTTTTCTATGCCATGTTTGATCAGGGCCCGGTCGAAAGCCTCCAGTAATTCGAGAGAATAAATCTCCGGTTCCAGATTAAATTCGATCATATGATCGAAAGCCTCCGGTTCAGGATTCATGACACCGATAGGTATGGTTATTCCGGCAGCTCTTAACTCTACTCCTTCATCTGCAAAAGCCACCATCAGGTAATTTACCCCCTGATATTGTAACAAACTCGCTACTTCCCCGGCTCCGCTCCCATAAGAAAAAGCTTTGACCATAACAGCGATCATCGTCTTCCGGGGCAACAAAGAACGGAAATAATTCAGGTTATGCACCATTGCATCGAAATCAACTTCGAGCACGGTAGCGTGGGACTGTTTCTGTAAAAAACCGGCGATGTATTCGAAACGGAACTTACGGGCACCTTTAATCAGAATCACCTGATCTTTAAACTGCTCCCTGTTCTCTTGGCGCAGGAAACTATCCGTATCCTTGTAGAAACGACACCGGGGGACCAAAAAATAAGGTTTATACCGGCTTAACTTTTCCCCGATACCTATAAATAAAGAAACCTTCGCCTTTCGCAGCAACAACGCGACCTCCCGGTACAACTCTCTCTCACCGGTTCCCGTATCCACGAAATCAGACAAAATCACGACTTTCTCACGCCCGGCATCCTGCATAGCCAAGGTATTCAATGCCAACTGAAACGAAGCGGCATCCGAATTATAGTAGTCATTGATCAATACACAACGATTTATACCGTCTTTTATTTCCATCCGCATCGCCAAAGGCTGCAAACGGGCTACCCGTTCAGCAATGAAAGCCGGAGAAATCCCTTCCAGCAATAAAACACATACGGCATTCATACAATTTTCAAAAGAAGCTTCATCCGGGAACGGTATAGACAAAGTAAACGCAACATGCTCATATCCGACGGCTACCAGGCGTTCATGGGCTGTGTTCCCTTTCTCTTCAACCCGGACTGTTGCATTTTTCCCACTTCCCCAGATCATTTTTTTTACATCCGGTCGAAGCCGGCTGGCTATATAGTCCAAAGCCTCCCCTTCTCTTCCGATAATACAACGGCAATCCCGAAACAAAATGGCTTTCTCCGCTAATTTCTGTTGTCTGGATTCAAAATTCTCTCCATGCGCATCTCCCAAATGCGTAAAAATCCCGATCTCAGGCCGGATCATCGCCTGCAACTTACCCATCTCTCCCGGCAGAGAGATTCCGGCTTCAATGATGGCCAAACGGGTAGAAACATCCATACCCAACAAAGACAAAGGGACTCCGACCTGTGAATTATAACTACGGGGACTGCGATAAATACCCGGTTCATCCGATAATAACTGATATAACCATTCTTTGACGATCGTTTTTCCATTACTCCCGGTGATACCGACCACTTCAGCCTTCATTTGACCGCGATACCAGGCTGCCAATTGCTGAAGTGCCGGTAAAACCTCATCGACGACAAAAAAATTAGCCCCGGACAAAGGAAGAAAATCCGCTCTCAGCTCGGTTACCACAAAATTCCTTACCCCCTGTTCATACAATTTTTCTACATAATCATGTCCATCATGATTAATTCCTTTTAAAGCAAAAAATAAAGTCGACTCGGGTTTATTCACCGACCGGCTATCCACGCTTACTTCTGTAATCTCAAAGTCCTTTACCTCACAGGCTTTGCAATCCAAGATCCTTAAAATTTCTTTACTACTAAACATACACTTCGTTTCATTCACTCTGAACATATTATATCTCCTCTTTTCTCCCTCCCACTTATACTTATAGCCTTTTACTTTTTTAAAGTACCGGTGCAAACAAACGCGCTACCGATTCACACACTTTTTCCCGTTTCGTCCTAAATTTCCATCTTTGTATCGCTCCCTCGGTACTGACTTTCAAATCTTTCATAAAATCTACCGCTAATTTTTTCACCACTTCGCGGTCGTAAATGATCAGGCTTACTTCGAAATTCTGCTCAAAACTTCTCAAATCCATGTTAGCCGTCCCGACGCTGGCCACACTGCCGTCAACAATAATCACCTTACTATGATTGATCCCTTTCTGGTACCAATAAATCTTTACACCGGCTTCCAACAATTCTTCGACATACGAACGGGTACACCAATGTGTCAGCCAGGAATCGGACTTATGAGGCAACAGCAATCTGACATCCACCCCGCTCATCGCAGCCGTCTTCAAAGAGTTCAATGTCGTCTCTCCGGGCATAAAATAAGGTGTCGAAATAAAAACATATCGTTTCGCCATATTGATCAGCGTAAAATAAGACTGCTGAATGGAAGCCCAGTCACTATCCGGTCCCGAAGTAACCGTCTGCACGATAACATTATTATCGGCCTGATGGTAGGGCAAGTATTCATTCTTATCCAACAACAATTCCTGCCGGACAAAATACCAGTCGATCAGGAAAATCACCTGCAACGAAGTCACGACTTCCCCGGTCACTTTCAGGTGGGTATCTCTCCAAATACCTATTCCGGGTACTCCGTCCATATAACGATCGGCGATATTCAGCCCCCCGACAAATCCCACTTCTCCATCCACGACGGCAATTTTCCGATGGTTCCGGTAATTGGCTTTATTCGCCAAATGGTGGAAACGTACCGGCAAAAAGGGATAAATCTGTATATCGGATTTCCTCAATTCCCGGATAAACTCCTTGGACAAGCTCCATGATCCCACATCATCGTAGATGATCCGGATTTCGACTCCTTCGGCAGCTTTTTGAAGTAAAATCTCCTTCAGTTCAGTAGCCAATCTCCCTTCTCCGATAATATAGTACTCCAAATGGATAAACTTTTTGGCATTTTTCAAAGCCCCGAATAAAGCCGGAAATGTCTCTTCGCCATTATTCAAAATTTCGACCTGATTATAACGGGTCAATAAAGCTTTACTATTATTCAACAATAAAGTCATCAGCTTCCGCACTTCTACCGTCTCCCGCTTTTTCAAAAACTCCGATTTCCGGATCAGTTGTTTCTGATCTTCGCTCATATACTGGAGCCATTTCATATCGCCCAAACCTTTCATCGAAAACATCTTATTTTTCCGGTAATTCACACCGAAATAGAGATAGAAAAGGAAACCGACCAACGGAACGGTCACCAGGACGATAATCCATGCCAAGGTTCGCACCGGATTCCGGTTTTCAAGAATCACATTAAAAACCACACTGGCCACAGTAAGGATATACAGGGCGATTAAAACATATATGATAATTTGCAACCAGGACATAAAAAATATAAAAAATGGAAAAGTTTTCAGTTTTCAATTTTCAAATAATTTTATCTTTGTATTATGAATACAATCCATCATTTATCCCAATACGCTTTGCAGGAACTAAAAGATTCATATTCCGAACATGAAATCGAATGTATCTGCAGGATCGTTTACATGGATGTTTTGCATTATACAAATATAGACATCCATCTTAGAAAAAACGAAATTTTAGACGAAAGCTTTATAAATAAATTTATCGGAATCGTTCGCTTATTGAAATCCGGTTCTCCGATACAGTATATCCTCGGAGAAACCGAGTTTGCCGGTTTAAGATTCAAACTGTCCCCCTCGACTTTAATCCCACGTCCGGAAACCGAAGAATTGGTCAGATGGGTGGGAGAATGGCTCAAGCCGGGCAACCGCCTGCTCGACGTCGGGAGTGGAAGCGGTTGTATCGGAATTTCCCTGGCCCGGTTGTGTCAAGGAGCTCACGTCACAGGGGTCGATATTTCTCCGGAAGCGATTGAGCTGGCCCGGGAAAATGCAATACTGAACGGTGTTAAAGCGGAATTCCTTCTCCGCGACATCCTACACCCCCAAACCGCCTCCTGGGACACTTACGATCTGATCGTCAGTAACCCTCCCTATATCCGGGAAAGCGAAAAAGGGACGATGGAAGCCAAAGTACTCGATCATGAACCTCATCAGGCTTTATTTGTCCCCGACGAAGATCCACTCCTGTTTTACCGGGCTATAGCAGAATTCGGACTGACCCACTTACACCCTCAAGGACTTTTATTTTTCGAAATCAACGAGGCCTTCGGCCAGGAAACGATAGCCCTGCTGACCCGATATGGCTACCGGAATATCGAATTACGAAAAGATTTTTATGGCAAAGAACGAATGGTGAAAAGTGAAAAACCGGCACAAACAGGAAATCGGCATAATTAATATCGGATAGAGATGAATAAAGAGAAAGCCTTAAGCTTAGCGGCCGCTATCTGCAGTAAAAAAGAACATTGCAGTTGGGAAATCCAGGAAAAACTGGTCAAATGGGAAATACCTGAAAAAGAAATCGACCGGATTATGACTTTTCTGCATCAGCATCGATTCATCGACGATGCCCGTTATGCCCAAGCCTATGCCGAAGATAAGTTCCGGTTCAACCATTGGGGAAAACAGAAAATAGCCCTTATGCTCCATCGTAAAAAAATCGATCCGGACCTCATTTCCCAAGTATTAGAAGCGTTGGATACCGATACCTATCAGGAAGCCTGTCTCACTCTGTTAAAACAAAAAATGAAATCCCTGGCCGGCGAAGAGCCTTATAAACGAAAAGCCAAACTGATCCGCTTCGGATTAAGCCGCGGATTCGATTATGAGGTGATTGACCGATGCCTCCAACACTTACTCACCGACCTGAACGATAAACTAACGATAGAAAATTCGTAGGATTATTCTGTTACCTATTCGTCTGTGGTGTTCGTGTTTGGGGACCCGGTCTGAGGACATAAAATCCGGAATCGGAATAGAAAAAAAATAAACCTACGTTTTTCTGAATTCGTGTTGTTCTAGCGTCCTCCTGCTTGGTAGTCCTTGGGACTTGACCAATAGTCATACATGATTGATTAACAGGATTTTGTCCTGGCATTTTCAGAACCACAAGTTCGCCGATCAGGCCATTGGAACTACCGATCAGCAAAGCGAAAATCAGAGGACGAAACAAAAACCGATCGTTCTCTGGCCAAACCGGAAAAAACAGGTTTATCGTTTTTGTCTCACCGGATGGGTAAACACAAAGCGTGTACCGGCTTTATATTCTTTGTCTACACCTATTTTTCCGCCCAATTTCTCGACGGTAATCCGGCAAATAGCCAACCCCAGACCGGTACCCTGTGCGTATTCATTCAATTTTTCAAAGCGTTCAAATACCTTTTCCTGCTTTTCCAAAGGGATACCGCAACCCGTATCCGTCACACTGAATTCGACAAATTGTTTTTTCTCATCGATTCGGAACTCCAGGGTGATTTGTCCTTCGGTAGTAAACTTATTGGCATTCGACAACAGATTGATCAATATCTGCTGTAATCGCTGCACATCGGTTTCGATGACAAACGAATCTACTATCGGATGAAAGACATACTCCACATTTTCTTTCTTGGCATAAGAAGTCGTAGTCAATACTTTCTGACACAAACCGACAATTTCACATTCTTCAAAAGAAAATCTCAGCTTATCGGTTTCCAGCCTGGAAATATCCAATATATCCCCGATCAGACGTAATAACAAATCGGAGTTAGTCTGTATCACCTCCACAAAAGTCTTCTGTTCCTCCCCGGAGTATTCACCGCTGGTCAATACATTTGAAAATCCAACGATCGCATTCAAAGGAGTTCGGATCTCATGACTCATATTAGCCAGGAAGGCAGATTTCAGACGGTCCGATTCCTCCGCTCTCTCCTTAGCAGCAACCAATTCACCTTCCGACTTTAATAATTTATCTTTCAGGCGTTTGGTGCGCCAATAATAATACCAGGTAATAATCAAAGCCCCGATCAGGATGAAAAAGACCACCCCGATAGCCAAAATCTGATAATAATATTTTTCTACAAACGGCACCTCTTTGTTTATCAGTTCTGCGCCTGCCGGCAAGGCACTGACTTTAATATTGAATTCTTCTAATTTGTTAAAATCGAAGATATATTGATCAGGAATCAAATCCAGTCCCCGATAATGTAATTCATCTTTTTGTATAGCCACCGCTTTTCGGGCAAGATCTTTTCCAACACTCCGGTATTGCGGGCTGTATCCTCCGATCACCCAGTGTCCCAGCCCGACGGAAGCCAAAGAAAAGGCCGGCATATGCAGATTGGCACTCATCATCGAATAGGTCGCATTCCGCATAAAATAGCTCTCATTTTTATCGACTCTCCAGGTACCGACCAACACCACCGTATTTACAGGGAGCACAGCCATCTGATCTACAATCGTATAAATCGTATGCTGTCGTCCGTCGAGTACGATCAGATCGAATTCAGGAAATTGCTGCATCTCTCTCCGCACATGGGCCTGCATGGTCACCCCTCCGTAACTATTATCGGAAATAAAAGCGATATGCTGAGTCTGAGGATACAGGTCTTTTATCAATTGAATATTTTTTGCAACATCATAGTGGTAAGCAAAACCGGCTATCTTAGCGTCTTTTCCCAAGGCTTCTTCAAAATTCGTACTTTCGGGTTCCCAATTTTTTAAATCTGTCGTATCTTCAGGTAATAAAATAGCGTTTTTACTCACCATGCCGCATAAAACAGGTATTTCCCTCGAACGAATATCGTCCTGGGATAAATAGGAAGCCCAAGCCTCTTGCCCCAATAACAATATGATATCCGGCGTCTTGTCTCCCGTATATTTTCCCAGGATATCCGCCATATGTTGTTTCCATAACACCGATTCGGAAAAACTCTTGCAGTTCATATTTTCAATGAATACAGGAGAATCTCCACCCAATAATTTATATTCGTCCAAAAATTCAGAGATATTGTTGGAAGTCTGAAAGGTTTCCGGATTATACGAACTTATAATCAGAATCGGACTATTTTCTCTTTTATCCTCAGCAAGTGCTCTGTCGGACATCAAAAAAATTTCCCACACCAGACAAAGCCCCGTAAGAATTGTGTATTTTTTCTTTAATAATAATATACACATATCATCATCGCCTAATTAAACACCTTAAGCATCTGCTATACCCAGGGCTATCATCCACTTACTATTCCATCCGCCTCAATCTCTCACCATTAAATCAGCAACTTGCCATATTAAATTCATGAATTTAACGGACAAATATACCTAAAATTAGTTTTGATTTTTATTTTTTTATAGTTTTGAACGAAAAATTCCGGAAATATGTATTCAATTCATACCTTCTTACTGCAAAAAGAACTTTTTCGAAGTCCCGAACCAGTAAAAACGACTGTCGTATCTTCTTTTACCGACACCCCTGCTTTACAACAAATAGCCAGGCAGGCAGATTCGGATTATATCCTTTTCTATACCGGTACTTCTCCCGTCGAGCTGCATCCTTATGCAATCGGGCGCATGTACCAGATAGCCGAAAGTAATGACGGAGCACTGTTTTACAGTGATTACCAGGAAATCCGGCAAGGCAAAAAAATACACCATCCCACCTTGGAATATCAAACCGGAAGTATACGGAACGATTTTGATTTCGGGCAACTATTATTATTCCGTAACGACAGTTTTCAGCAAGTAGTCGCTCAAATGAATACCGATTACCGTTTTGCAGCTCTCTACGAATTAAGGTTAAGTATTTCGCGTTTAGGAAAAATCGTACATATACCGGAAACCCTTTATACCGTACAGCCCACCGATCTGCGGTTATCCGGTGAAAAACAGTTCGATTATGTCGATCCGGCCAACCGGGAAGTGCAGTTGGAGATGGAAGCCGTTTGTACAGCCCACCTCCAGGCGATCGGAGCCTGGTTAGCTCCCGAATTTCAGCGTATAGACTTCGGACAGGAGAATTTCGCCCGGGAAGCCTCTGTGATTATTCCCGTCAGAAACCGCAAACGTACCATTGCGGAAGCTGTAGAATCGGCCTTGCAGCAACAAACTGATTTTTCTTTTAATGTCATTGTTGTAGATAATCACTCTACGGACGGCACCGGTCAGATTCTGACAGAATTGTCCCGGCGGTACCCCAATCTGATTCATCACATCCCCGCTTCCACCGAATTAGGCATCGGAGGATGCTGGACGGAAGCGATCCTATTACCGGAATGCGGTAAATTCGCCATACAACTCGACAGCGACGATCTGTATAAGGACTGTCATGTATTACAACGTATCGTCGACACCTTCTATCAGGAGAATTGTGCCATGGTGATCGGTAGCTATCAGATGGTCGATTTCAAGTTGGAAGAAATTCCGCCAGGGCTTATCGCCCACCGGGAATGGACTCCAGACAACGGGCGTAACAATGCCCTGCGCATAAACGGGCTCGGCGCACCACGGGCATTCTACACTCCCGTGTTAAGGCAAATCAAATTTCCGAATGTGAGCTACGGCGAAGACTATGCAACCGCCCTGGCCATTTCACGAAAATACCCCATCGCCCGTATTTACGATCCCCTGTATTTATGCCGGCGTTGGGAAGAAAATTCAGATCACGATCTGGACATACAGCAACTGAACAACTATAATTTTTATAAAGACAAAATCAGGACCCTGGAAATCCAGGCCCGAATTTCCGGGAAATAACCGGAATAAATTTTTAATTTCATGAATAGTAAAGATTTACTTCAACTCTATAACGGCCAACTTCAGGAATTCGAACTGGCTAAAAAAAATTATACCGATCTGCAACAAGCCGTCTACCGGGATATTCCATTCGATCTTTTTCGTCTCCGGATCCAGTATAATCCAGCCAGAATGATTTCTACCAATGCCAGAATAGATGTCCGGACATTACAGAACCGGAAATGTTTTCTATGCCGGGAGCATATGCCGGAAGCGCAAAAAGGAATCCGTTACAACGATCGTTATTCTATTTTTATAAATCCCTATCCCATTTTCGAACGTCATTTTACGGTACCTTCCCGCCACCATGAACCTCAATGCATCGGGGGACGATTTGAAGACCTGCTGGATCTCACTTTCGATTTTCAGGGGTATACCTTATTTTATAACGGTCCCACTTGCGGCGCTTCTGCCCCGGACCATTTTCACTTTCAAATGTGCCCGCGGCATCTTATGCTTTTGGAAGAAGATGCCGCCAATGAAGAGCTCCGCCGTTATCTGGTAAAAAAAGACTACTATTCGGTTTCTATATTAAAGGACTATCTTCGCGAAGTGATCCTTTTACAAGCTTCCGACTCCCATCTCCTTTCGGTTCTCTTTCGGCAGACCATGGAAATCATCGGCCGATCCATTCCGTTCGAAGAAGAACCGATGATCAACCTGCTCGGCTGGTTCGACAACTGTCAATGGACCGTTTGTCTTTTTCCCCGCCGCACACGCCGTCCCCGGCAATTTTATGCAGAGGGAACGGAGAAAATATTGTTCAGTCCGGGATGTGTCGATATGGCCGGCCTGATCATTTCTCCCCGGGAAGAAGATTTCCGGAAATATTCAGCCGGTTTATTGACCGATATGTTCAGTCAGGTAACCGCCGGCCCGGATAGCTGGGAAGCGATACAAAAAGAATTAATCCGATTATAAGTCAACCTTGCCTATGCAGAAATATTCACACCTCCCACAACTGGAAGTCGGTATCCTGTTTTCACCGGAAATCTGTTTCCGGCTGAACGGAATTTTCACCTGCCGGACTACAGGAAAAAAATATACCGGAGCATATAACATCCGGCAAACAGAGGACGGTTACCTGTTAAGTCAGGCAGATCATCGGGAACCGGTTTCTTTACCTCTGACATTCGAACCGGAAGACGACACGACTTCCGACTTCGATTTAACCGATGTCGTCATCGGTATTCAATTTCATTGGGAACGTAAGGAAAATCAAAAGTTTAAGGGGAAGCTAAAAATCATCGACGAACAAAAACACCTGACAGCGATAAATATCCTTTCTCTGGAAGACTATCTACTCAGTGTGATATCTTCTGAAATGCGTGCCACCTCGTCAGCTGAATTTCTGAAAGCCCACGCCGTTATTTCCCGGAGTTGGCTGCTCGCTCAGATCGATAAAGCCAAAACAGTACGGGGCACATACAGCTCTTGCCGGGTGGATCAGGAAGAATACATTCGCTGGTACGACCGGGAAGACCATGCCCATTTCGATGTCTGCGCCGACGATCATTGTCAACGTTATCAAGGGATCAGTAAAGCCTATACCCCTGCTGTCCGGGAAGCGCTGGAAGCTACCCGGGGAGAAGTACTTACCTACGAAGGAAGCATTTGTGACGCCCGCTTTTCAAAATGCTGCGGAGGAGCCACCGAACGCTTCGACAATACCTGGGAACCGGTAGTACATCCTTATCTGGATAAGATCACAGACGCACCCGAAGATTTGGAAACCGGAGACTTACGGGATGAACAGACAGCCCGGAAGTGGATTCTTTCTTTCCCGCCTGCTTTCTGCCATACAACCGACCGGCAAATATTGTCACAGGTATTGAACGACTATGACCAGGAAACCCAGCATTTTTTCCGTTGGCAAGTCAGCTATCCGGCCGAACAATTATCGGAATTGGTCTATCGGAAAATCGGTATCGATTTCGGTACGATCCGGGATATTCAGCCCATCGAGCGAGGTGTATCGGGCAGATTGATCCGTGTAAAAATCACCGGAGACAAAAAGACGCTGGTCATAGGTAAAGAATTGATCATCCGGAAAGCTTTCTCAGAATCCCATCTATATAGTTCGGCATTTATCGTCGAAAAGCAGGATGGAATATTCACTTTCCACGGTGCAGGCTGGGGGCATGGAGTCGGGCTTTGTCAGATAGGAGCCGCAGTGATGGGAGCCCGGGGCTATAATTATAAGGCCATTTTACAACATTATTTCAAAGGGTGTGAGTTAATAAAAATGTATGAATAAGAAAACAGAAAACAAAGCGGTTTCTCCCTGGCAATGGGTGCCTTCTCTATACTTTGCCCAAGGTATTCCCTACGTCGTCGTCATGAGCGTTGCAGTCATTCTATTCAAACGCATGGGCATGTCGAATACCGATATCGCCCTTTATACCAGTGGTTTGAATCTTCCCTGGGTGATAAAGCCATTGTGGAGCCCTTTGGTCGATCTGCTGAAAACCAAACGCTGGTGGATCGTGGTCATGCAAATCCTGGTCGGTGCAGGATTGGCAGGAATCGCCTTGACGATCCAAGGCCCCCTGGCTTTCCGGTATTGCCTGGCTTTCATGTGGTTGCTGGCATTCAGTTCGGCCACCCACGATATTGCTGCCGACGGATTTTATATGTTAGGGTTAAATGAAAAAAAACAAGCTTATTTCGTCGGTATCCGCAATACTTTTTATCGTTTTGCGGTTATTTTCGGCCAGGGTATACTGGTAATGTTCGCCGGCTGGCTCGAACAACGCTACGCCAGGGAGATGCCGGAAACCGCAGCCATCCCCCAAGCCTGGTCGCTGACTTTTTACCTGCTGACAATCCTGTTTGCCCTTCTGTTCGTTTATCACTATTTGTTTTTACCCCACCCCCGGCGGGATACTTGTACCCTTCCACCTCAACAAGCCTCTGCCGGAAGAGTGTTCAAAGAATTTCTAGGTACTTTCACCTCTTTCTTCCAAAAGAAACACATCGTCAGTGCCCTGATCTTCATCCTGCTCTATCGGTTCGCCGAAGCGCAGTTGGTGAAAATCACTTCTCCCTTCCTGCTGGATACTCCGGCTACCGGAGGGCTTGCCCTATCTACGGCAGAAGTCGGCTTTATCTATGGTACGATCGGCGTCATCGCCCTGACGATCGGAGGAATTGTCGGAGGAATCGCTATGGCACGGCGGGGATTGAAGTCCTGCCTATGGACCATGACCATTGCCATGAACCTGCCCAATATCGTGTATCTGTATCTCTCCTTCGCCCGACCGGAAAGTATAGGAATCATATCGGGCTGCGTCGCCATCGAACAATTCGGTTATGGTTTCGGATTCACTTCCCTCACCTATTTTATGATGCTATTCAGCAACGGCAAACACCAAACCGCCCATTATGCGATCTGTACCGGTTTCATGGCTTTAGGCCTGATGCTCCCCGGTATGATATCGGGTTGGATCGAAGAATCGATCGGTTACCGGGCTTTTTTCGTCTGGATCATGCTGTGTACGATACCCAGTTTCTGGGCTACCCATCTGGTCAGAAAAAACTTAACCGATAATCATTCCGACAACAGTAGCCGATAATAAAGAAGCGAGTGTGCCTGCTAACAATGCCCGCATTCCGAACTGAGCCAGCAGAGGTTTATTTTTGGGAGTTAAACCACCGATTCCGCCGATTTGGATACCGATCGAAGCAAAGTTTGCGAATCCACAAAGGAAGTAGGTACACATAATGACCGACTTTGTCTGAGCAAAAGCTCCGGCAGCTTTGAGGTTGGCCAAATCGACATATCCGATAAATTCGGTCATAATGATCTTCTGCCCCAACAGGCTACCGGCATGGATCATATCCTGAGGAGCGATACCGATCAGCCACATCAACGGAGAAATCGCATATCCCAGAATAAATTGTAAGTTCAGTTCTTTGCTTCGTCCGTCGGTAACCTGAGCAATCCACTCGTTTACTCCTGTCAGGCTACCGAATTTTGTAAACAGATAATTGGCAAAAGCGATAAAAGCCACAAATACCAACAACATGCCGGCAACATTGACAGCCAATTTCACCCCTTCGGCCGCCCCATTGGATATGGCATCCAAAATATTCTTACCGACCTTATTTTTAGAAATCTGAATATTATTATTCACCTGCCGGGTCTGGGGTACCAACATTTTAGCGAAAACCACAGCCCCCGGAGCAGCCATCACTGAAGCAGCAAGTAAATGTTTGGCAAAAATCAACCGTTGTACCGGATCTTCCCCACCTAAAAAACTGATATAGGCAGCCAATACTCCTCCGGCTATCGTCGCCATTCCTCCGGTCATCACCAGAAAAATCTCGGAAGGGCTCATATCGTCGAGATATTCTTTAATCATCAGCGGAGCTTCGGTCTGTCCCAAAAAGATATTTCCGGCCACAGACAACGATTCCATCCCTGAGATATTCATGAGCTTAGTCATCACCCAAGCCATAGCATAAACCACTTTCTGAATAATGCCCAGATAAAACAATAAGGAGGTCAGAGCCGAAAAGAATATAATCGTAGGCAACACCTGAAAAGCAAAGATATATCCCGCTTTGGTGGTATCCATCAGATCCCCCAACAAGAAAATACTTCCATCCCGCGTAAAGTCGAGAATACGGATAAAGATCTTACCGAAAAATTCAAAGATAGCCTGTACAGCCGGGACATAAAGAATTCCGACAGCCAATACCAACTGCATCGCCAAACCGATCCCCACCACTTTCCAGGAAATAGCTTTCCGGTCTTTACTGAACAACCAGGCGATCGCTAACAAAGAAACAATCCCCAGTAATCCCCGGAATACCGACATGAAAGAGATATGACTTTCAATATTAGCAGCCGATTGTATACCACCACCTTGCTGAGCCAACACAGGGCTCACCACAAACAATACAGGCAAAAGCCAGCAAGCTTTCTTTAACACACCACTCATAACTCAGATTTTAGAGCTGCAATTTAACCCTAAAAAATGAATAAAAAAGGGGGGAGTATAACTTTTTTTTATACATTGCCATGTTTTTTATCCATATCATTAATATCAAATCCGATTTATACATGAAACGTTTATTTTTCATTCTGTGGTGTATCTGTTCGGTCGTCTGTTTTTTTATTTCTTGTACCCGGAAGCCGGACAAAGCGACACTCACCATTTACTGTACTACCGACGTACACGGTAGTCTTTTTGACTTCGATTTAAAGCAAAACCGCCCTACTTTATACAGTCTGGCCGGGGTAGCCGGTTATCTCTCGGAAGAGCGTAAAGCGGGTGACAGGGAGTATATTCTATTAGACGGGGGTGATATCCTTCAAGGACAGCCTTCCAACTATTATTTCAATTATATCGATACCCTTCAGACCAATATTACCGCCCAGGTCCTGAACGATTTGGGTTACGATGCCGCTGCCGTAGGCAATCACGATATCGAGGCAGGCCATCCGGTCTATGATAAAGTGGCCGGAGAATTTCACTTTCCCTGGCTAGCAGCGAATGCAATAGATACCCGAACCGGAGCACCTTACTTCAAACCTTACACCGTACTCCACCGCAAAGGACTCAAAATAGCCGTTTTAGGAATGATCACCCCGGGTATTCCCAAATGGCTTCCCCAGCATTTGTGGGACGGTATCGAATTCGAAGATATGATCGGGACGGCCCGGAAATGGGTACCTCTGATTCAGGAAAAAGAACACCCCGACCTGCTGATCGGCCTGTTTCATGCCGGTTACAATTACAACTATGCCGGTGAAAACAAAGACACTCCCCGCAATGAAAATGCCACCATGTTAGTGGCCCGGCAAGTAGAAGGTTTCGATATCATCGTCTCGGGCCATGATCATCAGGAAAAGGTAGAAGAAATCACAAACGACGCGGGACATAAAGTGTTGATCGTGGATGCCCGTTCGCATGCCCGGGCTTTAGGCAAGATCACCGTCAGCCTGACCCGGCACGCCGGACATTACGACAAGACCTATACCGCCGAATTGATCGATCCGGCGAAAGCCCCACGGGATACGGCTTATCTCCGGAAATTCACACCGGCCCTGAATCAGGTGAAAGCCTATATCGACACTCCCATCGGCGAATTTACCGAAACATTATCGGGGCGGGAAGGCCTGTTCGGTCCTTCGGCTTTTACCGACTTCATACATAATGCCCAACTCCGGGAAACCCGGGCAGACGTTTCGTTCAGTACTGTCCTGCAAATGGACGCTAAAATCGCCCAAGGCGAGATTACCATCCGGGACATGTTCAATCTCTATAAATACGAAAACGGACTTTACCTGATGAAATTCACCGGACAGGAAATCGACCGCTACCTGGAATATGCTTATCAACTGCAATATAACACCATGACTTCTGCCCAAGATCATTTGTTGAATTTCAAAAAGGATGAACAGGGAAATATCGTTCGCAACCCCAAAGGTCACTATGTATTAGCCGCCGACTATTTCAACTATTCATGTGCAGCCGGAATCAAATACACAGTAGACGTCAGCCGGCAACCCGGCAACCGGGTAGAAATCCATTCCCTGAGCGACGGCCGCCCTTTCCATGCCGACAGCACTTACACCGTTGCAATCAATTCCTACCGGGGAAACGGAGGAGGCGGGCATCTTACCCAAGGAGTAGGATGGACAAAAGCGGATATCAATCAGCGGATACTAAAAATCTGGGACAAAGATGTGCGTTACTATATCACGGAATACATTAAAGAAAAGAAAGTATTGACTCCGCGTTGCCGCAACGATTGGAAAGTCATTCCGGAGGCCTGGTTTCAGGCAGGCAAAAAACGGGATTATAAAATCATGTACGAAAGCCATTGAGTTACTTCATCACTCCGCAGAATGAATCACAAAAGACGGGGCTCATCGCTGAGTCCCGTCTTTTATGATTGAAAGTGCCATGCTCTACCCGATTGCTTTCAAAGAATCTTCGACATATTCGAATTCAGCTTTACCGGTCACCACATATTTAACGGTATACACCGTCGTATCTTTCGTACCATTGATCCCATAGATCGAGAAGTTGACGGTATAGGTCACTTCGACGCCCGTCACCACATCGGCATCACTGTAAATAGCTTCCAAACCGATCCGAACCGCTTCCGGCAGACGTTCGAACATCAGTGCAGTCAGCTCTTCATCCGAAAGATGCTGATACGCGGCAGCTCCGGCCTTATTACTTTCCCTCCAAGAATAAGGATAAAAACTAAAGTTATTCTGATAAGAAGAAGCTCCGTAATAAAATTCGGCATTGGTATAAGGCGTCTGATAGTAATCGGAACCGAAAGTCTTTCCGACATAATCCACGATAGCCTGATAGAAAGCAGCCGACTCTGCATTTCCTTTGACAGCTTCCAGCGTGATTGTCATACTCGGATCAAACTTCCAGACACCACCGGCAAAGACATACTGTTGTGTGAGGTCGACAATCCGGGTATTCAGCGTCCATCTGCCAGTCGCAGCGGAATAGGTATATTCATCGCTATAATTCTTCACCTCTTTGCCATTGTTGTAGCGATAAACCACCACACGGTTTTCCTGATCTACCGGATAAGCGATTACCTTTGCCAAATAATTCGGCAAATAATCCGCAGCAGGAACTTTTTCGGAGAAACAATACTGGTTTTGTCCCATTTCTTTATAGTCCTGTACCGACAAAACAAGTACATTCTTATCCGCATTATTCCATTTCTTTCCGTCGAACACCTTCAAATCGAAGGCCACGTCTGCTTTCAATCCCTCTCCTTCCGGAATTTTCGAACCGATCATCACGTTGTCGATCTGATAAGTCGTAGTCTTTTTGTTCACTCCGTCGCCTAAATATTTAAAAGCAACGAACACCTTTTTACCACCGTATTGTGCCAGGGGAAAAGTACCGGCAGAAGCGAAACTACCGTATCCTTTTGCGGGTGCACTCGGAATAGTAAAATGAGAAGTAATATCAGTCCAGGTTGCCTTTTTTACGTCCTTGCCGTCAAAATCTTCCGAAATCCATACCGTAAGACAATCGGCATTCCAGTTTCCGACACAAACATCAAAACTCAGTTTATCGTCAGCACCGACCGTCATTTCCGGCGTAACCATCCAAGCCTCGCACTCTCCTTCCGTCTTATAAGCAGAATACTGTATGTATTGATTGTTGTTATAAGCAGTCACCTTCCACTGTGTGCCTCCTGTAGAGCTGACGAACCAATCTTTTTCAGATTCCCAATCTTTCAGCCGGGTCAAATTACCCGTCCCGAGATCTTCAAAATTCTCCCAAAGTTGTGGGGTCTCCAAAGTATTGTTACTTTGTGCATTATATCTATATTCGACTAAAACGACATCTCCCTCTTCGGGCTCTTCATACCCGTTGATCAATAGATCGGCCACTTTATTTTTTGTATTCTCATTGAGGTAAGGCACGAACTTTGCATTTCCGTGTGCTGCCCGATAATCCTTATTCCCAGCTTTATAGGATTTTATCGAAGAATAGGCTGAAAGTAATTCGGACTTATTTTCCCGGTAACTATAAGTTACTTTCACACTCGAACCTTCATCGGCAGTAAAATACTTAGCCGCCAAAAATGCCGGCAGATAAGTCGGGCCGGGAACCGTTTCATTAAGGTACAAATCGGTTTTCACTGCAGCTAACGCCTTATCGGTACCTTCTTTTTTAGCGATACTCTTATTCGTGCTATTGTCACTGATAGCCGCATAATCCGCTTCAACCAAGGTATATTTCTCTTTTACCACATTCGCAGGCTTCACGATATCATCCAGGCCATCGAAATTCTTATCATTATAATCGCATGCCCCCACGATGAAAGCCATCCATATTGTACTGAGGATATATATTTTCTTCATCATTTTTCCAATTATAAACTTCATTACTATCTTTAAAAAGTTATTTTGAAACGTACGGAATAAGTACGGCCAAATCCATAATATACCTGTGCTGTCGTCCAATCGTGTGTCGTACCGTCCTCTGCGTCGGAAATATATTCCTGATCCAATACGTTATTTACATTAGCCAAAATGATTCCCCAAACTTTTCCGAGCGGGAAACGGTAACTCATATTCACATCCATACTTCCGGCAGACGGAATTTTCCAAGGAGTATCATATTTCATCGTTTTACCCAATTCCTTGGATAAATCACTTCCCTGCAGCTTGAATTTGGCATAATTACGAGCCCAATGGGTATAATCGGCTCCCAATCTCAAACCTTTCAACACCTGATAATTGGCTCCGAAAGCAAAAGTCGTCTGTGCCGAGTTGCCGACTTTCACATCTTTCAAATCGACATCCACTTTCGCATGTTCTTTACTCTTTTCTGTCGTCACTACCCCATCTTTGGTCAAAGGTATTCCCTGGTCATTATATAGATAACCGGTAGCCCTGCTATTCCAGCGCCAATCGGCTAATGACAGCATACCTGTCAGCTCCAGATTACGCACAGGTTTCACCGTTACCTCGAGCTCTACTCCCTGATGTAAAGCGTCTACCCCCGTCATATTGATCCGTCCCCGTTCGTCAGAATCCTGGAAAGTGACACTGGCTCCCATACTCTTATCCATCCAGGCCGTACGATAGAGGTTCAGGTTAGCGGTGAATACCGGAGAACGGAAACCATATCCCAATTCTACAGAGAAGATCTTTTCATTCACAGCATCCTTATTCAGCTCGTTGCTATTTTCCTTATTCAGGAACACGGCATATTCGAAGAAAGGAGCTTTTGAAATAAAACCGATATTGGCAAATACATTGTTGTGTTCATCCAGATTATAATTGGCACCTCCTTTGACCGTCCCACTCCAGAAATCGGCTTTGCCTGATTTTGCATGTGCTTTGTCGTAATAGAAACGGTCATAACGCCAATACATCGTATTGGATACCGAACCGGCAATAAATGTAGCCAGAGCATTCCGGTTGAATTCTACTTGTCCGAATACTCCTTCCTGCGTAACAAAACCATCGTAGTTCCGGTATACGACATCACCGACTTTCAACTTCTCGTTCTTCCAGTTCGCATCTTGTGCCAACGCATTATTTTCAGCTTTTACATTTTTACGGCTTTCCGAATCGACATAATAATCGCCTCCATAAAGATCCACCAGGACAGCTTTGTGGGTTCCTTTATAATACCGCAGGTCGAGACCGCCGTATACATTAAAATACCGACCGAGCTGAGTGGTGTAAGTCGATAACAAACCGTACCATTCATGGTTGTTGATATTATTGGACATCGCCATCTGCGAACCGTTCTCGCTCTTCATATTCAAATCATAAATGGCTGCATAATCGAATGTCCCGTCAGCAGCCCGGAATTGCGTATTCAACGTTCCGTCCAAAGCCGTAGCATACCAGCTGTTTTTATAAGTGCTGTTTCCTTGTCCGCGATAACCGCCTCCCCGACCGATAGACACATATAAGGCTGTCGACAAACTGGATTTTTCATTGATCGTCCAGTAATGGTTCAAAGAAATCTGAGGTTTATGGAATTTATTATATCCGGCCACTTTCCGCTGTCCGTTCAGTCCGAATCCATAAACGGCATTGAATTTATATTTATTGGCATGTTTTTGCCATTCTGAAATCAATAGATTGTCATTTCGCTGATTATGCCATTGGGGAGCCCCCAATACGGTCAGCGAGATCATGTGTTTATCATTGATCTGCTTGGATACATTTCCGAAATAGCTGTACGCTTCGAACTCGGTCCCTTGTACATAACCGTTTCCCCAGCTCTTAGCACCTAATATCGAAATCGCCCACCCGTTACGCAAACCGGTAGAAACATTGAATGCGATCTTATTAAATCCGTCGTTTCCCACAGCGTAAGAGATACCTCCTCCGGCTTTGACGTCGGTCGTATTGGTCACGATATTGATAGAACCTCCTACCGAAGGGGCAGCCACCTTAGCCGCACCGAGTCCGCGTTGTACCTGCATCGAACGGGTAACATCCGAAAGTCCGGCCCAATTCGACCAGTAGATTTTACCACTTTCCATTTCGTTCATCGGCACTCCATTGACCATAACGGCCACATTTTCACTTTCGAAGCCACGTACATTTACCCGGGAATCACCGAATCCTCCGCCTTGTTTCGTAGCATATATACTAGGTGTAGATTTTAAAATTTCAGGAAACTCCTGAGTGGAGAGTTTTTTTTCTATGGCTCCCGGATCGATCACAGCTACAGCCACAGGAGTCTTCCGGCTAACAGCTACCGAAGCAGTAACCGTCACGTCACCTAAACCGATGGATTCGGTTTCCAAAGCAATGGTTCCTAAATTCAATTCTTTTCCCAAAGTCACCTCTTTTTTCAATTCTTTGTAACCGACACAACGGAAAGTTAAGGTTTGTTTGCCCGTCTGACCGGTCTTCAACGTAAAACTACCATCCAGATCGGCAGCTACGCCTTCCGAAGTACCCTCCAGCATCACTGTCGCCCCAACCAAAGGTTCTTTCGTTTGAGAATCAACAATTTTTCCTTTAATCGTCCCTTGAGCCACCGTCATAAACGACATGAGGCACAAAGAGAGCATAAATAATAAAGCCTTAGTAAATAAACTTTTCATACAATAACATCTCTTAGTATTAATAAATGATTTAACTCTATTTTTTACACTACCAACGCTCTTTAAAAACGAACGTATAATTTTATATATAAAAACAAAATCACATTAAATATTTAACACAAACATATAAAAGTCAAAACTTTTTATAATAATAACCGTTTCGACGCCGTAAAAATATAGAATTAATATTACAAAATAGCTATATCGATTCTTTTAAGACAAAAAAAGAGAAAAGCCAAACTATCCGGTTTATTTTTTTCGTTGGCAACCGACATATAAAATATTAATAAACAAATGATTATAAAAAACAATCACATTCCATTCAAAAAAATCCGGCATTTTGTAACTCTTTCTCATTTTTCGGCGTATAACTCCATGATTTAGCACACACCACGGGGAGAGGAAGTTTATAAAACAAGCTGATTTCCAAAGCAGTTCTTTAAAATGACGAAAAGGTATACCACGGGATATTTACACCACGCACACACCACACAGACGCACATATAATAATTTCTTTTCAAAAATCCCTGCCTGTTTCAATTTTAAAGTCTCAAGGAAATGTCTCCCTAAAAAAACACAGAAGACGCAATCAGTTGCGCCTTCTTATTTTTTACAAACCGTATTGTAAACAAAATAGAGCGTCTTTCGACGATTTACTACCTGAAAATTGAAAAGTCTGCCGAATTTGAATAAATTTGTACGGGTGTCCCGTAAAACCATAAAAAACAGGCGTCTTCCTTTATATCGAATAAAAGATCAATCACCATTAATTGGCTATAATTTATGAAAAAGACCATTATGACCTCTCTGTTCCTTTTATTTTCTTTTGGCATTTTTGCACAAAATCAGGTCAGAATCAGTTATGTATCCCCCGATTCTATTCCGTCGGCCACTCTGGATTTGATGGATTTTTTAGATATAAAATATATGAAAATTCAAATTCATGGAGACATCAAAGGGAAAAAATGGCAACTATGGGTGAACGAATCCCATGAAGGTAAAATTACGTCTAAATCCTTATTTCCTTATGCATTTGAATTTTCCGACACTCCGGCCACTTTCGTTTTCATCGCACAAGATCAAAACGACACACTGACTCTTGTTTGTAAAACCCCCCGATACAGTATGCCTAAGACAAAATATGCCATTGACACGAAGAACGGTACTGCTTCGCCGACACCTTATATTTTAATGGAAACCCTTCCGCCGACACCTTACACGACTAGCGACGAAATAAATCTGGTAGCCTATACAACCGGTATCAAACGCATTCATCAAGGTATGGATGCTTATGATTTTTGCGGTCTCCGGTATGCAAAAACAGATCCGAAGCAATGGCAGGAAAAGTTCAAACTGCCCCGTTTTGTCTATTTCTCCCTTCGACTGGAATAGATATATATCATCCGGGAACAATAGAGTACTTTGTCCCCGGATGATTCTTTAACGGATTTCGGAACCGTTCTTCACCTCTTTGTCAGGACGGACAAAAGCCAGGGAACCATCGGCATTTTCAGCCATCAGAATCATACCCTGCGACTCGATGCCTTTGAGTACTTTAGGCTCCAGATTCACCAAGATGCTCACTTGCTGCCCGATCACTTCTTCAGGGGTATAATATTCAGCGATTCCGGATACAACCGTGCGGGTATCTATACCGGTGTCGATCGTCAGCTTCATTAATTTCTTCGTCTTCGCCACCTTTTCGGCAGCAATGATTTTTCCGGCACGTATATCCAGTTTAGCAAAATCATCGAACGAAATATTTTCTTTCGCCGGTTTTACTTGTGCATTAGCCATCTCATTGGCCTTTTTAGTAGCCAGCAATTTATCGATTTGTCGCTGAATCTGCTCATCTTCGATCTTCTCGAACAATAATCCCGGTTCATTCAGCCGATGCCCTGCCGGTACCACCTCATCTCCCATCCGGTTCCAGGCGATCGGAGCTATATTCAGGAAATCCCTCAATTTCGACGCACTGAACGGAATAAACGGTTCGGTCAAAGTAGACAGATCCCCCGCAATCTGTAAACAGATATTCAATATAGTCTTCACCCGGGCTTCATCGGTCTTGATTAATTTCCAGGGTTCCGTATCGGCCAGGTACTTATTTCCCAAACGGGCCAGATTCATACATTCTTTGAGTCCTTCCCGGAAGTGAAAATTATCCAGATTTTTCTCTACCCGGCTGATAATCTCAGGAATTTCAGCCAATACTTCTTTATCATAATCCGTCAATTCTCCGCGCTCAGGCACTATACCGCCGAAATATTTCTGCGTCAGCACCAATGCGCGGTTGATGAAGTTACCGTAAATAGCCACCAACTCACTGTTATTCCGGGCTTGAAAATCCTTCCAGGTAAAATCGTTGTCTTTGGTTTCGGGAGCATTGGCTGTCAATACATACCGCAACACATCCTGTTTACCTTCGAAGTCACGCAAATATTCATGCAACCATACGGCCCAATTCCGGGAAGTCGAAATCTTGTCTCCTTCCAGATTCAAAAACTCATTGGCCGGCACATTATCGGGCAATATATAACTACCTTCTGCTTTCAACATCGCAGGGAAAATAACACAATGGAATACAATATTATCTTTCCCGATAAAATGGATCATCCGGGTTTCGGGATCCTTCCAATATTTTTCCCATTCCGGAGTCAGATCTTTCGTTGCAGAAATGTATCCGATAGGAGCATCGAACCAGACATAGAGCACCTTTCCTTTCGCTTCATCGAGCGGTACGGGCACCCCCCAATCCAAATCGCGGGTCACGGCACGGGGCTGTAAACCATTATCCAACCACGATTTACATTGTCCGTAAACATTACTTTTCCACTCTTTATGGCCTTCCAAAATCCATTCTTTCAACCAATCCTCATAGCGATCCAAAGGTAAATACCAGTGTTTCGTCTCTTTAAGTTCCGGTTTATTACCGGTAATCGCCGATACAGGATCGATCAGATCGGTAGCATTCAGACTGGTACCACAAGCCTCGCACTGATCGCCATAAGCCCGTTCATTCCCACAATGAGGACATTTCCCTACAATATAGCGGTCGGCCAAAAACTGTCCGGCTTTCTCATCATAGAACTGCATAGAAGTTTTTTCGATGAATTTTCCTTCGTCATATAACTTCTTAAAGAAAGCCGAAGACAATTCATGATGTGTTTTCGAACTTGTGCGGGAATAGATATCGAAAGAGATACCGAACTCTTCGAAAGAATCTTTGATGATTTGATGATAACGGTCAACAATATCCTGAGGAGTCACTCCCTCTTTTTGAGCCTTGATGGTAATGGGCACTCCATGCTCATCCGAACCACCGATAAATACTACTTCTTCTCCTTTTTGCCGCAGATAGCGCACATAAATATCAGCCGGAACATAAACACCGGCCAGATGACCGATATGCACAGGCCCGTTAGCATAAGGTAATGCCGTCGTGATCAGATTCCTTTTGAACTTAGCCATATCTCTTCTTGTTATTTCAGTTTCAAAATCTTAAATTGCAGTGTGCAAAGGTAAGAAATAATTGAAAATTGAAAATTGAAAATTGAAAATTACTTATCTTCGCACCCGAAAAGCCTTATCGCTTTTAGCCTATAGCTTATAGCTTTTAGCCTATAGCTTATAGCTTTTAGCCTATAGCTTATAGCTTTTAGCTTTTAGCCTATAGCTTATTACTTTTTAATTTTACTGTATGTTCAGACCACCATATCTTCAATCCGGCGATAAAGTCGCCCTGGTTTCTCCGGCAGGTATCATCGATCCGCTATCGATACATGATGCGGTAGAAGTGTTACGTTCCTGGGAACTGAATCCTATCGTAGGCCCGAACGCGGCAGCTACCTACGGCTATTTTGCAGGCCGGGACGAACAACGCCTGCAGGATATGCAATGGGCGCTCGACGACGAAGACATCCGGGCCATATTTTGTACCCGTGGCGGATATGGCAGTTTACGCATTGTCGAACAACTGGATTATTCTATTTTCCAAGGTTCCCCGAAATGGCTTATCGGATTCAGCGATATTACCGTTTTCCATTCGAAGCTCAACACGCTGGGCATTGAAAGCATGCACGCCCCTATGCCTAAAAGTTTTCGCTCAACAAATCCGGCAGCCTTATTACGACTGAAAGAATTTTTATTCGGGAAAATATCTTCTTACCGGCTTCCTCCCCATCCGTTCAACCGAGAAGGGATCGTACAGGCCGAACTGACGGGTGGAAATCTGACTCTTTTACATTGTCTGCGTTCTTCGGTATTGGAATGTAAACACCAAAGTTCTATTCTATTTATGGAAGATGTAGGGGAAAATCTATATTCGATCGACCGCATGCTACAAAGCCTGAAGCTAACGGATAAGTTTTCAAAACTTCAGGGACTTATTGTCGGAGACTTTACAGAAATGAAAGGGCTCAATTTCGGGAAAGATGCTTATGAAATCATACAAGAAGTATTCGCCGACTATGCCTATCCGATCTGTTTCGGTTTTCCGGCCGGACATGCAGAGAACAATTTTCCTCTGATCATCGGTTCGACGATCGAAATGGAGATCAGTGCTACCGGAACTACCATCCATTTTCAAAATGACTAAACAAGCTTGTAAATGAGAAAATACATCTTTTTCCTATCGGTTATTTTAATGGGAGCTTGCCAATCATCGGCAGTCTTCGAAAAATATGAAGAACAACCCGACGAAGTCTGGAACCGGTATCATATCGTCGAATTTACAGCTGACATCCCGGACAGTGGACAATATATAGTGAAACTCTGTTTGCGGCATACCACCGATTACGAGATGGCCAATCTTTGGTGTTTCGTCTCTACCCGCAGTCACGGACAGGAGCAATTATCCGATACGGTAAACCTGAAAATAGCAGAACCCGACGGCCGTTGGTTGGGAAAAGGCAACAGCATTAAAACATTGGAACAACCGATCAATCGTAATCCGGTGACTCTTCCCCAAGGAAATGTAATCTTCCGGATCGAACAAGGCATGCGGATGGAAGAAATGGCCGGAGTAAAAGATGTAGGGATAAAGATCGAGAAAGTGCAAACTCAGGGATAAGGATTAATCAGATTCATAGAAAAAAGATGGCAAAGAAAAAACTGGCACGATTTGCAGAAATGGAAGTATTACCCAATGTGTTCCAGCCCAAGCATGAAGAGGTGTTTCGTACGGATTACCCCCTGAAGGGAAAATGGAATCAGGAGGTCTTTCATAACGATCATCCCATCATTCTGGAAATCGGGTGCGGCAAAGGAGAATATACGGTCGAACTGGGAAAATTGTATCCCGAAAAGAATTTTATCGGACTGGATATCAAGGGTGCCCGTATGTGGAAAGGGGCTAAAACAGCTGTAGAAAACGGAATGAATAATGTAGCTTTCCTGCGTATGTATGCCGAAATGCTCGAATCGGTTTTCGCTCCGGGAGAAATTGCAGAACTCTGGATTACCTTCCCTGATCCTCAAATGGCTAAAGCCCGTAAACGCCTTAGCGGGACCCGCTTTTTGAGTCTCTACCGGAAAATACTGGCCCCACAAGCTGTGATCCATCTGAAAACGGACAGCCTGTTTTTATACCGATATACCTCGGCTCTGATCGAACTCAACCACTTACCGGTAGAAGTCCGAACCGAAGACCTGTACGGCTGCGGCTGGGAAGATAAAATTTTGAGCATTAAAACATTTTATGAAAAACAGTGGCTATCGAGAGGGAAACAGATCAAATATCTCCGTTTTTCTTTAGGAGAAGACATCCCTCTGACCGAGCCCGACGTAGAAATAGAAAAAGACGATTATCACAGCGAAACACGCTATATGAACAGTCACCTTGTTCACGGAAATAAAGCAATCAGGAATAATTGAAAATGGAAAAGAAGAGAGTATTGATGGCTATGAGCGGAGGTATCGACAGTACGGTCGCCGCCATGTTATTACTAGAGCAAGGATACGAATTGGTAGGCGTAACTTACCGTACTTTCGACAATATATCCCGAGGATGTATGGAGAAAGAAAAGGGATGTTGCAGCGTCGATTCTCTGTTCGAAGCGAAACGTATGGCTCAGGAACTGGGATTCGAACACCATATTCTGGATATCCGGCAAGAATTTAAAGATACGGTGATCACCAATTTTATCGGTGAATATCTGCAAGGGCGCACTCCCAACCCTTGTGTCATCTGCAATTCGACGATCAAATGGGGGAAATTGATCGAGACGGCCAACGAAATGAGATGCGATTATATCGCTACCGGCCATTATGCCCGCATCGGTCACCAGGATGGACGCCGGTATCTGCGGAAAGGAGCAGACCTCTCGAAAGATCAAACGTATTTTCTTTGGACCCTGACTCAAGAAAATCTATCCCGTACGCTTTTCCCACTGGGCGAACTGACCAAACCCGAAGTGCGGCAGATCGCTTTTGATCACGGATATGAAAAACTGTCTAAAAAAGGGGAAAGTCAGGAGATTTGTTTCATTCCCGGCAATGACTACCGGACTTTTCTGGCCGAACAGGTCGAAAACTATACGGGAAAATACGGCCCGGGGAACTTCGTCGATACCAGTGGTAAACGCCTGGGCGAACACAAGGGATACCCCAACTATACGATAGGACAGCGGAAAGGACTGGGTATCGCTTTAGGCCAGCCGATGTTTGTCATAGCCATTCATCCCGAAGATAATACGGTCGTACTAGGCACAAAGGAAGAGTTGCAAGGAAAATCTTTCTTTGCCAAAGAGATTAACCTCATGAAATACGCAAAAATCCCCGACGGGCTGGAAGTCACCGCCAAGATCCGCTACCGGAATGAAGGGAAGAAAGCTTTTTTATATCCGGAAGACAACCGCCTGCGTGTCGTCTTTCATGAAACCATGGATTCCATCACCCCCGGCCAAAGCGCCGTATTCTATGAAGGAGAAGACGTCGTGGGGGGAGGGGTGATAGAAGGTAAAAGACTATAAGCTAAAAGCCTTTAGCTTCATAGCCTTTTCAGCTTCTCTTCAATGATCCCGGTGATCACATCCCGTAAAGGGAGACCCATGACACGGACCATTTTGGGGACGAAACTGTTGGCGGTCATACCGGGCGTGGTATTGACTTCCAACATGATGATTTCTTTCCCCCGGACAAAACCGTCGATACGGACGATTCCTTCACACCGCAGGATGTCATATACCTCGGAAGCCATATCCTGAATCCGGTCGGTAATCTCTGCAGAAAAACGTCCGGGAATAATCTCATCCGACATTTTTGCATCGTATTTAGCCTCGTAATCGAAAAATTCTTTTTTGGGAACGACCTCGGCGACAGGCATAACCACTTTTTTATCCCCTACTTTGTATAAACCGCAGGTAAACTCTATCCCATCGATAAAGCTCTCGACCAAAATCTCTCTGCACATCTTGAAAGCCCCCTCGACCGCAGTATCGAAATCGGCAGCTGTCTTCACTTTAGACACACCGAAACTCGAGCCTTCGGCATTGGGCTTTACAAAACAAGGTAAACCGACAGCCTTCAGCACCGCTTCTTTATCGAAAGCCTTTCCTCTGACCAGCATGATCGGATGAGTCGTATTGATACCAAAAGCATTCAAATAATTCGTACAGGTATATTTATCGAAAGTAATGGCTTCCACCAAAGTATTACAGGTTGAATAAGGCACCCCCATCATATCGAGATAACCTTGCAACATCCCGTTTTCACCGGGATTACCATGAATGGTGATATAGGCGAAATCAAAAACAACTTTCTTCCCCTGGTATTCAAATGAAAAATCATTTTTATCTACCGGAAATTTCTGATCTCCGATCTCCACCATCCAATCTCTGCCCCGTAAGATCATCAGGTATTTATTGTATTTTTCTCCGTCTACTTCTGAAAAGATATGATTCCCGGATTTTATAGATACTTCATATTCAGAAGAATTTCCTCCTGCAATCACCACTATATTTTTTTTCATGATCTAAAAGTTATATTTTCAATTCCTATCGTGCAAAATTAACTTTCAAATTACAAATATCAATTTTTGCTGAACAATATTTCCATCCCAACTTTCGATATTTAAGCCATACGATCAGCTTACCTGCATTCAACCTGATTCAGATTTTGTCATAAAAATCACTAAATCTTCCCTATCTCCAGCATACCATACCCGTTCCGTTTCTACCGGATAAAACCCTCCATCTCACAGCAGAGCTAACCGGTAAAGAAAATGCCTTTTATCAAATCAAGACCGGTATACAATTCTGTGATAACGTTAGGCGAAGGTGATCGGGATTGGAGACCATTGGAGCTCTGGCGAGTGTCGTCTTACTTTTTCTGAACGCCCGACCGGTGGTGTCTGACGAGCTTGCGAGGAGTTCCGCCGGTCAGTGATAGAAAAAGCCAGACGACCGACAGAAGCGACCGGATCTCCAATCCCGATCACCGGAGACGAATTAGTAACGACGAAATAAACCTACGTTTATAAGTGTAAATATGTATATAACTGCCATTGTTTATTATGGATGATGAGATGGGGAAAATGTAAACCGTCTATCTGGTTCTCTCCTTGAAGCAGGAAAAGAATACTATTTTGTTTAATATCCCCTCCATAAGAAGGGCAATCAGAGCAATTTATGTGTTCATTACAAGGCATATCACGAACTTTCTGCTTGTTACACACACATAAATTTTCTTCCTGGACAAACATATGGATTTTTCCTGGAAGGAACCAATTTGAAAGACAATAATCTGAAATTATTTTAGCTTGCGTTGAAAATGCAGAAACCAAAGTGGAAGAACAGAGCCTTTCAAAATACTAGAAATCGTGATACTCCACCAAATTCCCGTCAACCCTAATTGGGGGAAGGAGGTCAGAAAATAGGCCATCGGAATACGTGCTCCGGTGAAGATAATCCCGGTCAGTGCCGGAGGAGTCGTATGGCCGGTACCATTGAATGCTCCGGCAGTAACGGATTCGGTTACCATGAAAAGTTGTGATAAAGCCAAAATCTTCAGGTAATTACCACCGGCTTCGATGGCTTCCGGTTCGTTTACAAAAAGCCCGAAGATCTCGTGGTTTAATACAAAGAAGAGAATTCCGGCTCCCAAACCGATACTCCCGGCTATTCCTAATGTCAGGCGATAACCTTTACGGATACGTTCGTAATTCCCGGCGCCGTAATTTTGTCCGGTAAAGGCAGCCAAGGCGGTAGAAAAACCGGCAGCAGTCATCCAGGAGATGGCTTCGATCTGTGCTCCGATACTTTGAGCAGCGACCCCTACAGCTCCCCAACGTGCGGCTAGGGTAGCCAAGGTCAAGGAAAACATGGAAAAGAGGGCATTTTGTATACTGACCGGCAAACCCAATAAAATGATACGTCGTGCATAATCTTGTTTCAATCGGTTGAGCAGGTGCATACGCCCTAACGGAAACCGGTCACTGAAGATCCGGCGTGCAAAGATGCCGTAAACCACTAATTGTGCTAATGCAGTGGCAACGGCAGCCCCTGCGGTACCCCAGGCCGGAAAGGGACCGATGCCGTAAATCAGCAAGGGGTCGAGGATAATATTGACGATAAGTCCTACGGCAGAAGTACGGAAAGGAGTCCGGCTATCTCCCTGACCATTGTAAAGACCACTGAACGTATTGTTATTGAATTGGAAAAATAATCCGGGAGCGACCAGACGCATATAATCGATCGCCTGGGTCGAAATAGAGGTTTCAAAACGGAACAAGCCCATCAGTAAAGGGGCTGCCAGAATGATGATACAGGCATAAATAAATCCGATTGTAGTCGATAAGGTAATAGCCTGGCTGGCATAATGAGCTGCCCGGCGATAATCTTTCGAACCGACAGATTGGGAAACCGTAATCTCAGCCCCGATTTTAGTCATAAAGGACAAAGCGTTGCAAAGCCAGGTAAAAAAACCGGCAGCTCCGGCTGCAGCGACAGCATCACTTCCCAAATGACCGAGCCACAACATATCTGTCATGCTATAAGCCATTTGGATAAAAGAGGCCGAGATCAAGGGCACAGCCATGATCCACAAGCTTTTAAAAATACTGCCCTGTGTCAGGTCGGTTGTCTTCATCGATCTATCTACTATAATATGTCTTCCCCCTACTTCCTTTTTTCCTCTTTTCCCTTTTCTTTTCTCCCTTCGATCCTCTCCCCCCTCCTCTTCCGCTTTTAGCCTTTAGCTTATAGCCTTTTACTTTTTACCTTTTTTATTATAAGTTTCCAGTGCTTTTTCCAAAACCACCAAAGCCTTTGCCAGGTCTTCTTTCTTTAAGACATAAGCCAGGCGGACTTCGTTTTTACCTAATCCCGGAGTGGTATAAAACCCCGAAGCCGGAGCCATAAAGATGGTCTGACCCTCGTAATCGAATTCTTCCAGACACCAGGCACAGAACTTATCGGCATCGTCTATCGGAAGACGGGCCACTGTATAAAACGCTCCCATAGGTATAGGAGAATAACAGCCAGGGATCCGGTTAAGCCCGTCGATCAGGAATTTCCGGCGTTCGACATATTCATCATACACGTCGCGCATATATTCTTCGGGAGTATCCAGTGAAGCTTCGGCCATGATCTGTCCTATCAAAGGAGGACTTAAGCGAGCCTGACACCATTTCATCACATTCTCCCGGACTTGTTTGTTTTTAGTAATCAGAGCCCCGATCCGGATACCGCATTCACTGTAGCGTTTGGAGACAGAATCGACCAGAATGACGTTGTTTTCGATACCTTCGAGGTGAAAAGCCGAGATATAGGGTGCACCGGTGTAACAAAATTCCCGGTATACTTCGTCGGAAAACAGGAACAGGTCGTATTTCCTGACTAAATCCCGGATCTGGTTCATTTCTTTTCGGGTATACAGATAGCCGGTCGGATTGTTGGGATTACAAATCAGGATTGCTTTGGTACGCGGCGTGATCAAAGCTTCGAATTTTTCTACCGAAGGGAGAGCGAAGCCCTCGTCTATAGTAGAAGAAATCGTCTTGATCACTGCTCCGCAGGAAATCGCGAAAGCCATGTAATTGGCATAAGCCGGTTCGGGTACGATGATCTCATCTCCCGGATCGAGACAGGCCATAAATGAAAAAAATACAGCTTCCGATCCTCCGGTAGTGATGATGATATCGTCCGTACAGACATCTATATTGAATTTGTGGTAGTATTCTACCAGTTTTTTCCTAAAACTCAGAATGCCTTCACTGGGAGAGTATTCCAGCACTTCCCGGTCCAGATGGTGCGCCGCTCGTAATGCCACTTCCGGGGTCGCCAAATCCGGCTGACCGATATTGAGGTGGTAAACGACGGTTCCCTTGGCTTTGGCTCGATTAGCCAGTGGGACCAATTTCCGGATAGGAGATGCGGGCATATCTATACCGCGTTGAGAAATGGTTGGCATTCGTTGAATATTTATTGTTTTGTGTAATTGAGGGGCAAAGATAATAATAAATTTCAGGAAGAAGTATAGTGTATCTTGATTTCGGGTGTCAGGCAGAGTCAAGGTACTTTTTATGAAACATTGAAATTCCAGGAACTTCAATTCAAAATCACAGCCAAACCCGGCAACTCTACATTGTATCCAAAACTTAACCTCTAATTTCAAAATACAGGGAAAAGGTTAGCGGGATATTTTATTGTATACCCAATTAAATTATCCTCAAAATTAAAGAATTTTTTCTCTAATATTTTGCTTTAGATCAAAAAAGGAGTAAATTTGACGTCGGAATAAAAACTCCGAAAAAGATAATCTATGATTAAGTATAACAATAAAATTATTACGAAATGAAAGTAACAGTTGTTGGAGCAGGTAACGTTGGTGCAACGTGCGCAAACTGCATTGCAGAAAAAGACATCGTAAACGAAGTGGTTCTTTTGGATATCAAGGAAGGTGTTTCCGAAGGGAAATCGCTGGATATGTGGCAGACTGCCCCGATCAATTTGTATGACACCCGTATTAAAGGTGTAACCAATGATTATGCAGCGACTGATAATTCTGAAGTAGTGGTGATCACTTCCGGTCTTCCCCGTAAACCGGGCATGAGCCGTGACGATTTGATTTCAACCAATGCCGGAATTGTAAAATCTGTTACTGAAAATGTAATCAAACATTCTCCGAATGCTAAGATCATCATTGTATCCAACCCCTTGGATGTGATGTGTTATTGTGCTTTCTTAGCTGCTAAAGTCGATTCATCTAAAGTATTCGGTATGGCCGGTGTATTGGATACTGCCCGTTACCGTGCTTTCTTAGCCGAAGCACTGAACGTATCTCCGAAAGATATTCAGGCACTGTTATTAGGTGGACATGGAGATACAATGGTTCCGCTGCCACGTTACACTTCTGTAGGTGGTATTCCTGTAACCGAATTGATCGACGCCGATAAATTGCAGGCAATCATCGAACGTACCAAAGTCGGTGGCGGCGAATTAGTTAAACTGATGGGAACTTCTGCCTGGTATGCTCCGGGTGCAGCTGCAGCTCAAATGGTCGAAGCGATCATCCGCGATCAGAAACGGGTATTCCCGGTTTGCGCTATGCTGAACGGCGAATATGGTATGAAAGACATCTATCTGGGCGTTCCGGTTGTATTGGGTAAAAACGGTATCGAAAAGATCATCGAAGTAAAACTCGACGATCAGGAAAAGGAACTGTTAGCAACTTCTGCAAAAGCTGTTAAATCGGTGATGACCGTACTGGACGACATGAAAATGTTCTAAAAACAGCCTAAAGGTTAAAAATAAAGAAACCGTCCAGATTTTCGGGGCGGTTTCTTATTTTTGCGCCTCAACTATCAAGCAAGAGGGAAATGAAGAGGAAAAAAAATAAAAAGGCTTGCCATTTTACGACTCCATATCATCCTTATATCAATAGCCGGATTCAGACAGTAGCCGTTGAAATAGTCGGTTTGGAAGACAACAGCTACCACCTGATCGTACCGGTAGAAATCAATGGTATACAAGGAGATATGATTATCGATACCGGCGCATCGGTCACCGTCGTCGACAGACAGGTGTTCCCGGAAGACCTGCCCGAAGAAGCAGACGTTCAGATGACATCGGGTAGCGTCACCGGTCAGATCCACGACGTACATTTAGTAAAAGCAGCTAAATTTAAAATCGGGAAACGTACGATCAAAGAGATGCCGTTGGCTGCTATCGATTTAAAATATGTAAACGAAATGTACGACAAACATCTCAACCGGAAAATTATCGGATTATTGGGGTGTGACTTTTGTGTCAGGTATCAGGTGGCTATCGATTACCGGAAAAAGGAATTTACCATGTATTTTTAATAATCTACCATCTAAAAATCAGAATTATCTGTTTTTTTAGAAAAAATATTATACTTTTGCGCATTAATCGTGCTTAAAGAATTAGCAAAAATTAAGTCATATAATAATTTATTGTAAAATGCAGAATAAAGGAGCGATCACATTACTTGCTATTGCATTAGCGTTAGTGAGTCTTTACCAGTTATCTTTTACCTGGAAAACCAATCGGGTGGAAAAAGCTGCGAGGGAATATGCGCAGGGAGATCCCGTAAAGGAAAAAGTTTATCTGGATTCTATTGCAAACAAGGAAGTTTACAATTTCCTGGGAATTGCACAATACACTTACAAAGAGTGTAAAGAGTTAGAATTAAATCTGGGTCTTGACCTGCGTGGAGGTATGAACGTAACCATGGAAGTAGACGTGGTCGACGTGGTCCGCAGTCTGGCCAACTACAGTCAGGATGAAGCTTTCAATCAGGCTTTACAAGAAGCGGTGAAGATGCGTACATCCAGCCCGAAAGACTTTGTAACCCTGTTCGGCGAAGCATTCGAGAGAATTGCCCCGAATGCACAGCTGGCCTCTCCGAATATTTTCGGAACCGTAGAACTGAAAGATAAAATCAAAATCGGAGCCAGTAACAAGGAAGTTTTAGACGTTATCCGTCAGGAAGCCGAAGGAGCCATCGACAATACATTCAATATTCTGCGTACACGTATCGACCGTTTCGGTGTAGCACAGCCTAATATCCGTAAAGCAGATATCTCCGGTCGTATCGTGATCGAACTTCCGGGTATCAAAGATGCTCAACGGGTAAGAAAATTGTTGCAAGGAACAGCAGCGTTGGAGTTCTATGAAACCTTCGATAACGGAGATTTCTTTCCTTATCTGCAAGCAGCCAATGAAAAAGCCCGTACTATCGTTGAAGCTGAAGAGATACTGACTACTGAAAATGCAGCCAATGCAACGGCAGAAGAACCGGAAACAGCCCAAGCGGATACAACTGCCAATAGCCTGATCTCTCAGGCCGCTGCACAAGATTCTACCAATAATCTGCTGGCCGATGAAGCTGCTTTCAAAAAAGCGAATCCTCTTTTCTCCGTTCTGACACCTAATATCGACCGTCAAAGCGGCCAGATCATCCCGACAGGTTCTTTAATAGGTTATTCTCATGTAAAAGATACGGCAGCGGTAAATGAAATCCTGGCTATGCCACAAGTAAAAGCGACTCTTCCCCGTAATGCCCGTCTGCTATGGGAAATGAAACCCAATGGGGAGGTTATTGCTTTACATGCGATCAAAATCACGACCCGTGACGGCAAAGCTCCCCTGGATGGAGGTGCTGTCGTCGATGCCCGTCAGGAATACGAACACAACAGTGGACGCCCTGTGGTATCCATGAATATGAATGGAGAAGGAGCTAAAGTCTGGGCCCGGCTGACCAAAGAAAATGTGGGCCATAGCATCGCTATCGTATTGGATGGTTATGTTTGTTCTTCACCGAACGTGAACGATGAAATCAAAGGGGGTAGCTCACAGATTTCCGGTCAGTTCGACGTAAAAGAAGCCCAGGACTTAGCCAATATCCTGAAATCCGGTAAATTACCTGCTCCGGCACGTATCATTGCCGATGAGATCGTAGGACCGTCCTTAGGTAGCGAATCTATCCAATCCGGTATGTGGTCGTTCGTGATCGCTTTCGGTTTGGTTCTGATATACATGCTATTCTTCTATAGCAAAGGAGCAGGTCTGGCAGCAGACATCGCTTTGTTTACCAACTTATTCTTCTTATTCGGTGTACTTGCTTCTATCGGAGCGGTATTGACCCTACCGGGTATTGCCGGTATCGTCCTGACAATGGGTATGTCGGTCGATGCCAACGTATTGATCTATGAACGTATCCAGGAAGAATTGAGAGCAGGTAAAGGGTTGAGATTAGCCATCAAAGAAGGTTACAAACAAGCTTATTCCGCCATCATCGACGGTAACGTAACAACCTTATTGACCGGTTTCATCCTTTACTATTTTGGAGAAGGCCCGATCAAAGGTTTCGCAACCACATTGATCATCGGTATCTTCACTTCATTGTTCTGTGCGATCTTCATTACCCGGATCATTCTCGACAATGCATCCAAGAAAAATGATAACGTCAGATTTACCACTCCATTTACAGCCAACTGGTTGCGGGACGTACACTTCCCATTCCTCGAAAGACGGAAAGTGGGTTATACGGTATCCGGTATTATCACCGTTGTTTGTCTGGTATCTATGTTCACCCGCGGATTCGATAAAGGCATCGACTTCGTCGGAGGTAGAACTTATACGGTTGCTTTCGACCAGCCGGTAGAAGTGGAAAAAGTAGCAGAAAGTCTGGCTGCTGTGTATGGAAGTGCTCCTGAAGTAAAAACTTTCGGCGGAGACAATCAGGTCAGAATAACCACCAAGTATAAAATCGAAGATGAAGGAACGGAAGCTGACGACGAAGTAGAGGCCTTATTGTATGAAGGGTTGAAAAGCTACTTACCCGACGGTACCAGCAAAGAAGTATTCCTGAGCGACTATCGTCAAATGTCGCAGAAAGTGGGACCGGCAGTGGCGGAAGATGTCACCCGGGCTGCAATCTGGTCGGTAATCTTTGCCTTATTAGTGATCTTCGTTTACATTATGGTACGGTTCAGCAAATGGCAATATGGTGCCGGTGCCGTCCTCGGATTGGCTCACAATACCATTGTCGTATTAGGTTTGTTCTCCCTGTTGGCCGGATTCCTGCCTTTCTCTCTGGAGATCGACCAGGCCTTTATTGCAGCCATCCTGACCGTAGTGGGTTATTCGATCAACGACACGGTGGTTGTATTCGACCGTATCCGTGAATACCATCATCTGTACCCGAAACGCGACGATCTGGAAGTAACCGACGCTGCATTGAACTCTACATTACGCCGTACGTTCAGTACTTCTTTGTCGACCTTAGTGGTATTGTTAGCGATCTTCATCTTCGGTGGTACTTCTATCAAAGGTTTCGTATTCGCTCTGTTGATCGGTATCATCGTAGGAACCTATTCTTCTCTGTTCGTGGCCACACCGTTAGCTTACGAATTCAGAAAGAGATTCGGTAAAAAAGAAACGACTGTCGTGAAGAAATAAACAGTTCTCACTCTCATAAGAAAACGCCTTGCAAAAGGCGTTTTTTTTGTACTTTATTGGTATAATACAGGATGCGGCTTGGCAAAATCAATCAAACCAGTTTGTTGTTTTTGCTCTCGCCTTTCACTATATTTGCCTAAAAATGTCCTATGCGTCAAATTAAAATATGTTTGGGCAGTTCGTGTTATTCCCGGGGAAACAATGTCCATCTCGAAGTGATCAAGAAATACATAGCAGAAAATCACCTGGAAGCCGAGATTTCATTCTCCGGTCATCTGTGCGAAGAATTATGCAGTAGCGGTCCGATCCTCCGAATCGACGAGAAAGTCTACAAAGAGGTCAATCTCTCGGGTTTATACAAAATACTTCAGGAAGAATTTCCGATAAAATAATAACAGGCGAAAGGCAACCTCACCCATAACACAGTTTACCCAGCAACCATGAACAGATCTATGGATTTAAAACCGATCTATACCGAACCGGAAAATTGTCAGGACTGTTATAAATGTGTCCGTGAATGTCCGGTAAAAGCGATTCAGATCGAAGACAATAAGGCCTACATCATAGAAGAACGATGTATCTACTGTGGCCACTGTACCCAAGTTTGCCCTACCGGTGCAAAAAAGATCCGGGACGGGGTCAGCCGTACCCGTCTTATCTTGCAGAATTATCCCCGGGTAATCTTATCCCTCGCCCCCTCCTGGGCCTGTGAATTCGAGAATTTATCCATCGGACAACTTATCGCAGCCATCCGCAAACTTGGTTTTTCAGGAGTATCCGAGACTGCGATCGGTGCAGAATTGGTCTCTTCACGGGTATCGGATTATCTACAGCAATCGCAACCGGGAGTGTATATCTCTTCCGCCTGTCCGGTAGTGGTCGAATACATCCGGAAATACTCCACCGAGCATACTCCGGCCATCACGCCGATGCTCTCCCCTATGTTAGCCCATGCCAGAATTTTAAAAGACTATTACGGAAACGATTTAAAAGTCATCTTTGCAGGCCCATGTATCTGTAAGAAACTGGAAGCGGATCATTTTAAAGACCTGGTGGAAGTGGCTATCACTTTTAAAGACCTGAAAAACTGGTTTGAAAAAGAAAATATTCATCCCGAACAATTAGCTCCGGCTGCAGAGGATCACTTTATCCCCTGGCAGGCCGGAATCGGTTCTCTGTATCCTGTCGAAGGAGGCATGCTTCCGGGTATCGACGGTGAAAGCAAAAAGATTGTAAAAATGGCTTTCTCCGATTTGAGTAATATCAAAGATGTCATCAAAAACCTGGATACACGCCGGGAAAAAGATACGATTTTTCTGGAACTGCTGGCTTGTAAAGGAGGCTGCATCAATGGTCCGGCCAAACTCAGCCAGACCTCTCTAGCCATCAAAAGATACAATATTCAGCAACACCGGGCCGCACACCCCGAAAGTACCGTTCCCGATCTCGGGCATATCGATCTGACCACGACATTCAAGGCTTACGACTGTTCGGCAGCCCGGCATACAGAAGAAGAGATCAAGCAAGCCTTATCTGCTGTCGGTAAAAACAGTCCTGAAGACGAGCTCAACTGTAGCGGGTGTGGTTATGACTCCTGCCGTGATTTTGCAGTAGCCCTGGTCGAAGGCCGGGCAGAAGAAAACATGTGCGTATCCTATATGCGACGGGTGGCCCACGACAAAGCGACCGTCTTGTTACAAAAAATACCGGCAGGCGTATTACTGGTCGATAATGATCTGAAAATCTCCGATATGAACAGCTGTTGTGCCAACCTGCTGGGAGAGGATGTCGTCATGGTCTACGAAGCTTCGCCCGGATTACAAGGCGTTGAATTAGACAAAATCTGTAGCTTCACCGACCTCTTCCGCACGGTATTGAACACAGGTAAAGAGATCACGGAAAGGCAAATCCGGGAAGGCGATAAAATCTGGCTGCTCTCTATTTATAATATCCAACCCCACCGCCTGGTATTCGGAATCTTACAGGATCTTCGGGAACCTTATGTCCGTAAAGAATGGATGCTGGAAAAAACCCAGGAAGTGGTACGCAAATATATGGCTACAGTACAGGAAGTGGCTTGCCTGCTAGGTGAAAATGCAGCTTTTACCGATGCTACCCTACGGTCGATTATGGAGGCGGGGGAAAAGGTAAAAAGCTAAAGGCCAGAAGCAAGAGGGGAGGGAGAAAAAAGGTTGGAGGGGAAAAAGATGGGGGAACGAGTTTATAAGAAAAAGGAAGAATGAAAGAATCGGATATATTTATAGAAGTAGACTGTTTCCAAAAAAATAAAGCAGGCAATATCGTCTGTGGAGACAGTTACATGTCCCAGAAGTTAAAAGAGGAAGACCGGATCATCAGTGTATTATCGGACGGTTTAGGGAGTGGCATCAAAGCCAGTGTTTTATCGACGATGACCGCTACTATGGCCATGAATTACACAGCCATGAACGAAAGTATCCTCCAAACCGCTCTCTCGATTATCCATACCCTGCCTAAGGATATGGTCCGTAAAATCAGTTATTCCACCTTTTGTATCTTCGACATCGATTGTTTCGGGAATACCCGGATCGTGGAATACGAAAGCCCGGCGGTCTATCTGTTTCGTCACGGACAGGCAGTGGAAATCCGGAAAAAAAAGATCCCGATCGAACGGGAAGATCTGGAAAATACCTTTCTGTGGATATCGGAGTTCAAGCTGGAAAAAGAAGACCGCCTGATTTGTTTTTCCGACGGAGTCAGCCAATCGGGAATGGGTAGCAGTAATATGCCTTTCGGTTGGGACGAAGGAGTCGGTATCTACATTGCAGAAACCTTAAGCCAGCACCCCGGTATATCGGCGAAAGAATTAGCCCGCAAGATCGTTTTAAGGGCCGAACGCAACGATAACTATCGTTTGCTGGACGACACCAGCTGTTGTGTCATTTACCGGCGAACGCCGCGCAATCTGCTCATCTGTACCGGCCCGCCTTACGATGAAAAAAAAGACCGGTATCTGGCAGAAAAAGTCAGGGATTTCAAAGGTAAAAAAGTACTCTGCGGAGGAACGACAGCCACGATTATTTCAAGGGAACTTCAACTCCCCCTGCAGGTCAGTATGGATATCACCGATAAAGAGCTCCCCCCACTCTCCTATATGGAAGGAATCGACCTGATCACGGAAGGGATTCTGACCTTAAGTAAGGTGGAGCGGCTTTTAACCCAAGGGCTCCCCGAAAAATCACAGGGTCCGGCCAACGACCTGGTTAATCTGATACAAAACAGTGATAAAATCACCTTTATCGTCGGTACCCGGATCAATGTGGCACATCAGGATCCCAACCTACCCGTAGAACTGGAAATCCGGCGTAATGTGGTAAAAAAAATTAAATATTTATTAGAAACGAAATTCCTGAAAGATGTAGAAATTACCTATCTTTGACCCCTCAAAATGACACACATCAAAGACTACACATTAACAGGAAAGAAATTTTAAATTTGAATCCTATGGACAAAATCAAGCTGAGATTATGTGCAGGAACCATGTGTTATGTCATGGGCGGAGCCCAATTAATGGAAATAGAAGAATTGTTGTCTGAAGAAGAAAAACAAGGCATTGAAATCACCTTTTCTCCTTGTCTGCAACGGTGTAACGGCAAAGACACACCTCCTTCTGCAGAGCTGAACGGAGAAATCATAACCGGTGTCAGTAAAGAAACCCTATTACGAATTATAAAAGAAGAATTAAGACATGTTGTACGATAATTTTGCGATGCTCACCAAACGGGAGTTATTAATCCGGATTGTCAAGTTATTAAAAAAAGACGAACTGATCACAGGTCTGAAATATCTCCCTGTCGAAATGCGTCCACGTAACAAGCGACCGGTGAGGTGTTGCATCCACAAAGACCGTTACATCCTCAAACACAAGATTATCTCGATTCTGGGCTTTGAAATTACAGACGAAGAGATCGACCTGATCCATCTCTCCGATTTCGCCCGCATGGCGATGGCTAATAAAAATATGAAGGAAAATATCCTTTCTGTTGTCCACGAAGCTTGTAGTGCCTGTATCCAATCACAATATGCCGTCACAAACCTTTGCCGGGGATGTGAAGGCCGGCCTTGCGTGATGAACTGCCCCAAAGCTGCGATTTCGTTTATCGGCGGCAAAGCCAGTATCAGCAGTGAGGATTGTGTCAGCTGCGGATTATGCCAGAAAGTTTGCCCCTATCATGCCATTGTATACACGCCTGTTCCTTGCGAAGACGTTTGTCCCGTAAAAGCGATCAGTAAAGATGCCGAAGGCGTAGAACATATCGATAAAGAAAAATGTATCTATTGCGGAAAATGTATGCAAGCCTGTCCCTATGGAGCTATTATGGAACGGTCGAAAATCATCGATATACACAAAAGTATTAGTAATCCGAAGAAAAAAATCGTAGCTATCCCTGCTCCTGCTATCTATGGACAGTTCAATGCCACTCCGGGGCAAGTACTGGCAGCGATCAAACAAATCGGTTTCGACGATGTGATCGAAGTTGCTCTCGGTGCCGAGATCACAGCTGCAAACGAAGCCAAAGAATTGGAAGAAAAAATGCAGGAAGGCCAAGCTTTTATGACCACCTCTTGTTGCCCGGCTTATACCGGTTGGGTGGACAAGCATGCTCCGATGCTGAAACCCTATGTTTCGGAAACCCGGAGCCCGATGGTCTATGCAGCCCGATACGCGAAGGAGAAATATCCGGATGCCGAAGTCGTATTCATCGGACCGTGTCTGGCCAAACGCCATGAAGCCGATTCGGTCGACGAAGTGGATTATGTGATGAGCTTCGAAGAGCTGGGTGCTTTTATGGTGGCTTATGACATAGATGTAGCCAATTGCAGCGAGAAAGAGCTCAACCACGAAGTGACGAAGTACGGCCGTGGATTTGCTCAGGCCGGCGGAGTACAGGCAGCTGTTGTCAATGCCATCGGTAACAAATATTCCAATATTCATATCGAAGGGTTGGATAAGAAAAATCAAGCCCTATTGAAGAGTATGGCTAAAAAACCCGACGCTCAATTCGTCGAAGTGATGGCCTGCGACGGAGGTTGTATCAACGGTCCCTGTTCATTAGCTCCCCTCACCTTAGCCAAACGACAAATCAAAAAAGTACTGGAATAACCAAAAGAACAATTGGTTTGTCAAATCGATGTCCCCTGTAACGCCTTTTTACGGCCGCAGGGGGCATCGATCTTATAATTAGTACCGTTTTCAGTGACAACGGTTAACTTCTGAAATTTTTGTACCCCTTGAAACCTAAAAAAATAAAACTAGATATGGTACACCTAGAAACTAAGAAAGATTTCAGTTTGAGCACATTTACCTATTTCTTTACCTAAAATATTAGAATGACTCTCCGCTCCGATCACATATATAAATCCCGTTCCCCGGAAGCAATTCGCTTATAATAATTCAGGAAAGTCGGCAATAATTTCTTATCTGTAAAGAAAGACATTTCCTCGATTTCCCGCAGCTCTTTTTCGATCAGTTGCTCGCCGATCCGACGGGTTTCTGCCGAAGCATAATCATTCAGGTATTCACGGAAAGTCAGTACGGCATTCAGCTTACAGAATTTACCTTCCACTCCTTTTTCCAGCAAGTTCATGATCTTATCCCCGGTACGTCCGCAACGGTAGCCGGCAGTACAGAAAGAAGTGATGTAACCGTCTCCGGCCAACTCGCGGATCACTTCGTCCAAACTGCGTTCGTCGCCCAGCATAAACTGAACCTTATCGGGATTTTCTTCCTGTACCTTTTTCTCGGAATAGGCTCCGATACCGATTTTCGAAGAAGCATCCGTCTGTGTGCAACCATAATTGATAATTTCACGCCGTAATTCAGCACGCTCCCGGGCCGTGACAATCAAGCCTGTATAAGGCACGGCCAGACGCAACACCGTCACCAATCGGCGGAAAGCATCGTCCCTGACCAAATAAGGCGAATTTTCGCTCACAAACGATCCCAAAGCAGGCTGCATACGCGGAAAGGAAATGGTGTGCGGTCCGATACCGAACTGTCTTTCCAGGTCGTGAGCATGATGAACCAACCCCATCACCTCAAAACGCCAGTCGTACAAACCGAACAGAGCCCCGATAGCCACATCGTCTATCCCTGCATCCATTGCACGATGCATTGCGTACAAACGCCAACGGAAATTTCCTTTAATCGTATTGGCCGGATGCAACTCGGCATAACGTCCCGGATGGTAAGTTTCCTGGAACACCTGATAAGTTCCGATTCCGGCACGCCACAGTTTCCGCAGATTCTCTATACTCATCGGCGCCGCATTGATATTGATGCGACGGATATTATTAAAGCCGTTCCCGGTAGGAGTCACCCGTTTGGTTGCATAAATCGTCGCCATACTATCGGCAATATAGTCGGCATCACTTTGGGGATGCTCACCATATACGGCAATCAAACGTTTATGTCCCTCATCGATCACAGCCTCCGTCTCCCGTCTCACCTCCTCCATAGTCAACACATGCCGTTTTTCAGCACAGTTATCACTTCGGAACCCACAATAGACACAACTATTTACGCAGAGGTTGGAACAATATAACGGAGCGAAAAAGACGATCCGGTTGTCATATACTTTCTTTTTTACCTGCAATGCGGCTTCACGCATTTCTTCCAACAGTCCCGGATCTTCTACATTCAACAACACAGCCGTTTCTTCCGGAGATAACAACTTTATATCCAGAGATTTCTGTAAAATATCCCGCACTTGCTGTTTATCCGGCTGACGATATTTTTCAAGATTACCGAAAATCGATTTTTCATCGATAAAGTCTTTTCCGTTTACCAGATATTTTTCTATTTCAGCTGGTTTAATCACCTGCTGAACCCATTCTTTCATGTTCATATCGACTCATATTTCTATTATCTCACCGCCAATCCCCAGGCATCGGCAAATTGCGGATACTTCTTTCTGATCAGGAATACTTCATTCCAGCAATCGGTGTGGGTATTGAAAGGGGCGGTAGTCACCCGGTACATGCCATTTTCGTTCCTCAGGATAGCACTTTCTTTAAATCCCATAAATACCAAGCGTTTTCTCAAATTTTCCGCTCTTTGTTTACTCTTGAAACTCCCGACAATCACATAATAAGCCCTGATTGAATCACTTTCGGTATCGACTACTTTCTCCTCTTTTATAGGAGCCACCGGATCGACCTCAGGAGCCACCTCTTTATAAACAGTGTCTTTTTTCACCGGAACAGGTGCAATCATCACTTCCAGCGGTTCTTTTTCGGCTGCTTTTTTCTTTTTCTTATGGTCTTTATGTCCGAACAGTAAATTTATCCCGAAACGGGCATTAGCGGACCGTGTATTGGTATAATTGCAAGCCAATAAGTTGTCGGTTTCCAGATAAAGCTGGAACGGGCCGAGTTTTGCGGTCAGACCGGCACCGAGATTCACATAACTTCCCCGGGTAATGCTATATGAAACCGAAGCACTGACATTACGCATCAAGCGTCCGTTCACCGAAGCAGTCAGCGAAGGAATAAACATTTTATCAACTAATGAAGCCCGGAACAACCCTCCGACATAAAAAGTACGGTTCAACTGATAGGTAGCTCCTAAATACAATTTCGGGCTCACCATCGTAGTATAAGACTTACCTCTGCTTCTCAGCTGCAAACTATCTTTCAATTGGTCTGTCAACTTCGTGAAAGCACTATCGATAGAAATATATCCCACATTGTCTTTATTCACACTATTGGAAATATCGGCCCCTTCCCAGGTAAACCGGGCATCCTGATAAAAATTATACCGAAAATCCTTATTTCCCCAATGAATAAAACCCAAATCCGTCAAACTGGCGAACAATTTAATTTTATCGTTGAATTGATATTCACCTCCCAAATCGATAGCAAAACCGGGATTTTTAGTATTCAGAAAATCCGCAACCCCGATGTCGTCGGTATTAAAGTCGAAATCGTCCCAATCGATCGGCTTGTTGGGTTCAAACGGCAAACCTGTCTGTTCGTTACGAATATTCACCGGAGCAGTGATCCTGATATTTTGCCGGGAATGTATCTTCATCGTTCCATCTTTCTCTGTCACCACATCCAATTCAGAATCCGTCATATGAGCATTCGCAATACCTGCAAGATATTTCAAACGCCCTCCGACGGTAAGCTTACTGTTCACCTGTTTCGACAAACCTAAAGCCACTTCGATATAGGAATTCAGATTGACCCCCAGCTTCCCGAAATCCATAGAGGGATGGTCCGTATTACCATATTTCAGGAAAGTGAACAAATCCTTGTTATAACGAAATAAGAAATCATTTTTCTGAGTGATATCCAAAGTCCCGTACCAACTTTTAGCTTTCACACCGATGGAAAGAATAGAATTTTCATTATTAAAAGCGATGTAATTCCGTTTATGCAATGATTTATAAAACTTATTCACATCCATATAAACCGAATCGTCCCGTTTGAACAACAGATCCTCGACGGTAAACGAAGAGTTCAGATAATTCACGGAAACGCCACTGAGCCCCGGCAGACCGATAAAGACTTTATACTCCGGCTGATAAGCGGGATTTAACCGAAATTGCTGCGGAAGATTTGATAAGAAATAAGATGTATTGTTCCCATCCTGAGCTTTAACAACACTACCTAATGAAAGGATTGCCCACGCAATCAGCAAAATACGCTTCATACACTTATAATAATTTCAATCACCAATTAATCATAGATTTGACAGTGTAAATGTATGTTAAATAAACAAGATATTCAATAAATCCTCCCAATTATATTTTATAAATTTTAATCTTTTTCTCCGCTCCTTCTTTTTCCGCTTCAAATATCGTATCCCAGCTCCAGCTTAGCCACATCGCTCATCCGGTCGGGCGTCCATGCCGGCTCGAAAACCAGGTTTACGGTAGCACTTTCTATACCTTCGACTTCCATTACCACATCATGCACTTGCTGCACGATCTCATCGGCGATCGGGCATCCGGGAGCCGTGAGGGTCATGTGAATGATCACTTCGGAAGGCTTTGGAAATTCTATATCGTATATCAACCCCAATTCCCAGATATTCACCGGAATCTCCGGATCATAAACCGTGCTCAATTTCTCAATAATCAGATCCCTTGTTATACTGGCAGTCATATCCATCCGTCTTTAATCGTTTAAAATTTCTTACTTCGTATTTTGCGAAGCTGCCTCAGCAGCAATTGCATAGAATTTGATCTGTTTCACCATCGCAAGCAGGCCATTGGAACGGGTAGGCGACAAATGCTGGGTCAATCCGATCTCATCGATAAAATGCAGGTCGGCTTTAGCGATATCCGCCGGCTTCTGGCCGGAAAAGACCCGGATCAACAATCCGGCGATGCCTTTGGTGATAATTGCATCGCTGTCAGCTGTAAAATACAAAAGGCCATCCCGCATATCGGCATGAAACCACACCCTCGACTGGCATCCCTTAATCAGATTTTCTTCGGTCTTATGTGCTTCATCCATCCCTTCCAGACCCGATCCCAACTCGATCAGATAAGCATATTTATCCATCCAATCATCATATATAGAAAATTCATCTATAATTTCCTGTTCTTTTTCCTCGATTGTCATTTTTATCAATTTTTATCCTATCCTTTACAAAAATATAAATATCAGGCCAACTTAAACATTTTAGCCACCCGGTGTAATCCTTCGCAAAACAGATCGATTTCTTCAGAGGTATTGTACATACCGATCGAAGCCCTTACCATACCCGTTACCCCATAATGTTGCATGACCGGTTCGGCACAGAGCTGTCCCGTACGAACAGCGATCCCCATTTTATCTAACAATATGCCTGTATCGGAATGATGTATTTCTCCCAATGCAAAAGACAGGACGGAAGATTTCCGTATAGCTTCGCCAAAAATCCGCATAGCAGGTACCTGCCGCATCCGCTCCATCGCATAGGCCAACAACTGCTGTTCGTAAACAGCGATCTCTCGCAAACCAAGGGATTCTATATAACGAATGGCCTCTCCCAAGCCGATCACCCCTATAAAATCGGGAGTTCCCGCTTCGAATTTAAAAGGAAGCTCGTTATAAGTCGTCTTTTCGAAATGTACTTCTTTGATCATCTCTCCCCCACCTTGCCAGGGAGGCATCCGATTCAGCAAATCCTCCTTACCGTACAACACTCCGACTCCTGTAGGACCATATAACTTATGTCCTGAAAATACAAAAAAGTCACAGTCAAGCGCCTGCACATCTATCGGTATATGCTGAACAGCTTGTGCGCCGTCGACCAACACTTTTGCTCCGATCCGATGGGCCCGGCCGATCAGCTCTTTTACCGGATTTACCGTCCCCAACACATTCGAAACGTAAGCGACTCCAACTAATTTCACCCGCGGAGTCAATAAAGTATCCAGTTGTGACAGATCGAGCTCCCCTTTATCGTTAAACGGAAGTACTTTCAATACCGCTCCTTTCCGTTCACAGAGCATCTGCCAGGGAACGATATCGGCATGATGCTCCATTTCAGTTACCAGGATCTCGTCACCTTCCCGGATAAAAGCTTCTCCGAAAGAAAAAGCCACCAGATTGATGCTTTCCGTGGTACCCCGGGTAAAAATAATTTCTTTATCCGAACCGGCATGAATGAATTTCCGGACAATTTCGCGGGCTTCCTCGTTGGCATCGGTACATTTATTACTCAAAAAATGGACCCCCCGGTGTACATTCGAGTTGTACTTCAGGTAATATTCGTTCATTTTTTCAATGACTTGCAACGGCCGCTGAGTCGTCGCCCCATTATCCAGGTATACCAAGCGTTTTCCGTATACCTGTTCTTCCAATATCGGGAAATCTTTCCGGACTTTTGCAACGTCGAACATATCCGATTATTTTTTACATTGCATAATGCAATTATAACATTTCGATAATTCACCCCTCAGCCGCTTATCGATCAAATCATCGATTTTCACCCGCAGGGGTTCGAGTTTTACCCGCCGGATAATGTCGTGAGCAAACCCGAACATCATCATCATCCGGGCTTCTTCCGGACTGATTCCCCGTGAACGCAGGTAGAACATAGCTTCTTCATCGATCTGCCCGACCGTCGCCCCATGGCTACATTTCACATCATCGGCATCGATGATCAGCTGGGGTTTGGCATTTATCCGGGCGGTATCTGTCAGCAATAAGTTGTTATTGGCCTGATAAGCTTCGGTCTTCTGTGCATCCGGCCGCACACGGATACATCCGCTGAAATTTGCCAGTGCAGCATCGTCCAGAACCCCCTTGAAATGCTCGTTGCTCGTACAATGCGGAGCAATATGATCGATGTAAGAAAAGTTGTCGACAATCTGTTTTTTATCCTGGATATACATCCCGTACAAATGACATTCTCCCCCTTCTTCATTCAAAGCGACATACATATTGTTCCGGATAGTCCCCCCGTACAAGGTCACCAGATTACTTTCAAAAGTGGAATTACGGTGTTCTGAAACAAATAAAGAATTGATCTGGGAAGCTCCGAGATGTTGATTCTGTACCTGATAATATTCCATATGGGCATTGGGGCCCAAATATACTTCGGTCGTATTGTTGATTAGAAAATCATGCTCTGAAAGCGTGTGATCGCAAACCAGTACAGTCGCTTTGGCATTTTTCCCCAGTACGATCAGGTTACGTTGGAATCCCATCAGATCGGCCTTGGCCCTTAAGAGATTGATAATCTGCAAAGGGCGTTCTAAAACGACATCGTCAGGGACATAGACAAATACACCGTCCTGTGCAAATGCCGTATTCAGTGCCACTAAACCATCCCGGTGAGCGACAGGCGCATAGTGGTTATAATGTTTAGCAAACAGATCAGGGTATTTCACACTCGCTTCCTGCAAACCACAGATAACCACTTCCTCCGGTATTTCGGCTGCCGGATTCCCATCGAACCACCAACCGTTCACGGTCAATACGGGAGTGGTAACCAAATCCGTAACAGCACAGCGGAAAGTTTCGTTCATATCCACCTCCTGCCGGATATATTTCAACACGACGTTATAATCTTTGCCGAATAAGGGCAGCAGATTCAGATAAATATAATCTTCCTGTTTATTCGGGATTCCTCCCAAATCGACAAATTTACGGAATGCTTCCTCCCGGCAACCGTTCATTACCGCGCTGTTTCCTGCATCGAGCAGGGCCCGGCCTTCTCTGAACAAAGTTGCAAAATCGGTATTTATTTTTTCAAAATCGTTCATATCCGACTACTTACCTTTTACTTCTTCCTTGATCCAATCATATCCCTTCTCTTCCAGTTCGGCTACCAGCTCTTTGCCGGCGGTTTTCACTATACGGCCGTCATACAATACATGTACTACATCGGGTACGATATAGTCCAGCAAACGCTGGTAGTGGGTAATGACAATCGTAGCATTCTCCGGCTTTTTCAGTTTGTTCACGCCATTGGCCACCGTTCGTAACGCATCGATATCCAAACCGGAATCCGTTTCATCCAGAATAGCTAATTTCGGTTCGAGAACCGCCATCTGAAAGATTTCGTTCTTCTTCTTTTCTCCCCCGGAGAAACCTTCATTCAGGGAACGGTTCAGCAACTTATTATCGATCCCGACCAACTCCATTTTCTGGCGGATCATCTTTAAGAAATCCCCGGCCGGATAAGGAGGCTGCCCATGGTATTTACGAATCTCATTTACTGCCGTCTTCAAAAAATTCACCGTACTCACTCCCGGAATTTCTACCGGATACTGAAAACTAAGGAAAATTCCTTCCCGGGCCCGGTCTTCTGCCGGCATCTCCAGCAGATTTTTACCATTGAATTCCACTTCCCCCTGGGTAACCTCAAAACGTTCACGACCGGTAAGCACAGCAGAAAGCGTACTCTTTCCGGCACCGTTCGGTCCCATAATTGCATGAACTTCTCCGGCTTTGATTTCCAAATCAATGCCTTTCAATATTTCTTTGCCATCTACCGAGGCATGTAAGTTTTTTATCTTTAACATAATTTCGCTTCTTTCAGAATGAATTTACTTTTTTTATTCTTCTCCCTTTTACTTTTTACCTTCTTCTTTTTAGGCTCTTGCCTTTAGCTTTTTGCTTTTTAGCTTTTTTACCCCACACTTCCCTCCAAACTGATCTGCAACAGCTTTTGTGCTTCCACCGCAAACTCCATCGGCATTTTGTTGAGGACATCACCGGCATAACCTTTGATAATCAAGCCCACAGCATCCTCGGTCGAAATTCCCCGCTGGTTGCAATAAAAAATCTGGTCTTCGCCGATTTTAGAGGTTGTCGCCTCATGTTCTACCTGAGCCGTCGAATTCTCGATTTCCAGGTAAGGGAACGTATGTGCCCCACATTTGTCCCCCAGCAATAAAGAATCGCACTGAGAATAATTACGGGCATTTTGGCAGCTCTTCACCACTTTTACTTTTCCCCGGTAAGAGTTACTGCTGAACCCGGCGGAGATACCTTTAGAAACGATCCGGCTACGGGTATTGTTACCGATATGAATCATCTTTGTACCGGTATCCGCCTGCTGATAATTATTGGTAACCGCTACAGAATAAAACTCACTTACCGAGCCATCTCCTTTTAAAATAGTACTGGGATATTTCCAGGTAATAGCCGAACCGGTCTCTACCTGAGCCCAGATCAAACGGGCATTTTCGCCCCGGCAGATTCCTCTTTTAGTAACGAAATTATAAATTCCGCCTTTTCCATCCTTATCCCCGGGATACCAATTCTGTACCGTACTGTATTTCACTTCTGCATTTTTCTCGACGACGATTTCCACAATCGCAGCATGCAACTGATTTTCATCGCGTTGAGGAGCGGTACAACCTTCCAGATAACTCACATAAGCCTCATCTTCAGCAACAATCAGTGTACGTTCGAACTGTCCTGTATTCCGGGCATTGATCCGGAAATAAGTAGACAATTCCATCGGACAACGTACCCCTTTAGGAATATAGACAAACGAACCATCGCTGAATACGGCCGAATTCAAAGCAGCAAAATAATTATCATGATAAGGCACGACAGTCCCTAAATATTTCCGTACTAAATCGGGATGATTTTTTACCGCTTCTGAAAAAGAACAGAAGATCACTCCGCGTTCAGCCAGCGTATCTTTAAAGGTAGTCTTTACAGAAACACTGTCCATCACAGCATCGACCGCCACTCCGGACAGGGCCATTTGTTCGCTCAAAGGAATCCCCAGCTTATCGAAAGTAGCCTTCAATTCCGGATCGACCTCTTCCCAACTCTTCGTCTCCTTCTGTTTCGGAGCTGCATAATATACGATATCCTGATAATTGATCTCAGGAATATCCAGTTGAGCCCAACGGGGCATCTTCATCGTCAACCAATGCCGGTAAGCTTTCAACCGAAATTCCAGCATCCAATCCGGTTCCTCCTTCTTGGCGGATATGATCCGGATCACCTCTTCGTTCAAACCTTTACCTATCGTATCGGTTTCGACATTCGTCACAAACCCATACTTATATTCACTTCCGGTAACTTCTTCTATAATATTGTCCATAAAACCTATTGAAACTTGAAAATTGCAACCTGAACCTAAATTCAAAGCCAATCTTACGATTATAATCACAAAAGTAAGAAATTTATTTAACACACATCCAGAGTCAAAGAACCAAAAGTTAAAAAAGTCTGTCCGACCGTAGAATAAAATCCGGAGGATGGTTGATCTGTCTGTTAATTTACACTATTTTTGCAGAAGATAAGCTGTACCTCGGCATAACTTTCAAGCAAACTTGAAGATGCTGCTCCCGGTTTGCATTATCTTTGCCCGTATAAACAGATCATCAACAAACATACGTTCAATTTTACCATGTCCAATTATACAGAACTTTCTACATTAGGAGAATTTGGTTTGATCGACCACCTGACAAAAACGATTCGATTACAGAATCCCTCTACCCTGAAAGGGATTGGAGACGACGCAGCCGTCCTGAATTATGGCAATAAAAAAATCCTCGTCAGTACAGACATGCTGATCCAAGGTATTCATTTCGATCTGACTTATACCCCCCTTAAACATTTGGGATATAAATCGGTAGCCGTCAATGCCAGCGATATCTATGCGATGAACGGCATTCCGAAACAAATCACGCTCTCCCTCGCTGTCTCGAACCATTTTTCTGTCGAAGGGCTGGAAGAGTTTTATGCCGGCCTATATCTGGCCTGTGAAAAGTACGGGATTGACCTGGTCGGAGGCGATACGACTTCTTCTAAAACCGGCATGTGCATCAGCATCACGGTATTGGGAGAAGCCGATGAACAGGATATCGTCTATCGGAATACAGCCAAAGAGAATCAACTGATCTGCGTCAGCGGAGACCTGGGAGCAGCCTATATGGGATTACAATTGCTGGAAAGAGAAAAATTAGTTTTTCAGGGAGACGAAAATGCCCAACCCGATTTCGCCGGTTATGAATATATCCTGGAACGCCAACTGAAACCGGAAGCCCGTAAAGATATCGTTCAACAGTTTAAAGAAAAAAATATCCTTCCGACGGCCATGATCGATATCTCGGATGGGCTGGCTTCGGAAATCATGCACATTTGCAAAGATTCCGGGATCGGTTGTAACATTTATGAAGAAAAAATACCGATCGATTACCAAACGTTCAAAATGGCGGAAGAGCTCAATATGAATGCTACGGTATGCGCCTTATCCGGAGGAGAAGACTATGAACTCTTGTTCACCGCTCCTTTAGAGCATTACGACCTGCTGACCGCTATGCCGGGAATCAGCGTGATCGGCCATACCTGCAAAGCCTCTGAAGGATGTTATATGACTACCCGCGACGGGAATACTTTCGAATTAAAAGCCCAGGGATGGCAGAATTTTTCTTCAACAACGGCTGCCGGGGAAAGTGAAAATAAAAAAGTAAAGGAGGACAGATGAGCAGAGATTTAGAAGATGTTTTACGGGAAATCGGGGAACTGAGTAATGTACATGCAGACCGTAAAAAACTGCGGGCCAACTTGCGGGAGATCAGAGACCACCGTCTGGCTTATTACAATCAAAGCAACGAAAAGGAGTTGCAGGCCGAATTTTCAGATGCCCTGTTTAAAATTCTTTTACTGGAATTAGATGAAGAAGAAGAAGAAAGCATCGAGATAGCAGAACTGGCTTATCTGGGCTTGGGGCATATTTTCAGACGACCGGAATTACCGACCCCCGAGCTTTATAAACGCAGGTTATTGCTTTTGCATTATTTCTGTGATTATTTTACCGATTCCATCATCGAAGTATTTCTCTCCAAATATCGGGAGGACAACATATTACAGGCGAGAAGTCTGGCTATCGAATGTCTGGAGAAGATGCAGTTGTCGGATATGTTTTATCTGGAAGAAAATGCAACCGATTTTATCGACGGAGATGAACAACTATCGGACGCTTGCAACGGTATCGAAACAGATCCGCGTTTATCTGAGGAGGAAAAAGCCAATGCAGCCTTACTACACAAGGTTTTATACGCTTACCTGAAAGCCAAATACAAAAACTGAGAGCTTTGAGCTCTCAGTACCCTTCTCAATTAATGATTCGGATTAAATCTCCTTTCGCCACCCCGGGGAGAAAATGAACGATGACCTCTGTTTTCACCTTCTTCTCTCGGACGAGCTTTTTTCACTACTATCTTTCTTCCTTGAAATTCCGACTCGTTAAGAGCATTAATAGCATTCATTCCTTCGGTTTCATCCTCCATTTCAACGAAACCAAAACACTTTGAATTGCCGGTTTCCTTGTCCATAATGACTTTTGCTGAAGAAACAGTACCGAATTCTCCAAAGAGAGTTGCGAGATCGTCACCTGTTGTGGCGGAACTCATTTTTGCTACAAAAATATTCACAATAAAAAATATTAAAAAAATGATTAAACATATAGAAGGGTACGTAGAGCTATATTTTTAGTTACAAAAACACAAAACTAAGATTCTTCTATCGACACAAATATAAAGTAAATTATTAATACTCAGAAAAAAAATCTCCCGATAATTTACAACAATAAAAATATTTTCATTTTTTCTTTGCATTTTATTTGCACATTCCAACAAAAGCTCTACCTTTGCACACGCAATGAAACGCTGGTGGCATAGCTCAGTCGGTAGAGCAAAGGACTGAAAATCCTTGTGTCCCTGGTTCGATTCCAGGTGCTACCACTTCCCGATAAGCAGTTACATAAGTAGCTGCTTATTTTTATATTCCCCCCCCGTTCCTGGAGCAATCGAAATCCGATAGTCAAGCATAACCGGATTACTATCGCTTGTAATACCAACCGATAGAGACCACAGCCGACACGGTGCACACTCATTTATGGTAAAAGTAAGTTCTGTAGCTCCCCGATCGAATCTACCACATAATCCGCCCCAGCAGTTTCCAGTTCTTCCCGGGAACCATATCCATATACACATCCAACCGAACTCACTCCCGCATGCTTCGCCCCGAGTATGTCGAATTTGCGGTCACCGACCATAATTACTTCGGAAAGAGATACGACCTCATTAGTCTTCAGTACATAATCGATCACCTCTTCTTTAGTCGAGCGTAATCCGTCCAAAGTAGCCCCTCCGACAAAGGAAAAATAAGCGGCAAGCTGAAAATGATCCAATATTTTCCGGGCGAATACTTCCGGCTTAGAAGTAGCCACCATCATGGTCTTTCCCGCCTGACACAAACGATCCAACAACTCAGGCATCCCCGGATATACCTCGTTTTCAAGCCAGCCCACAGCCGCAAAACATACCTTTGCAGTACGAGTTATCACATTGAAGCATAACAATGAAGAATTCAGAAATACGAACGGTTGCTATTTCGTTACCCAATTTTCAAGCAATCCGAATAACCGTTTAATTATAAGATAATTGCATTTTTAGCGTTATTTTTGATAAAAGGCACCGTCGGGAATGTCTGTGCCGATACTCCGGCCGCACATACGGTATAAGCCATCAATGTGGCAAGCATTTTTTTCATTGTATCTAATTTTGCATTTTAATAATCTACTGCAAAATTAGATGCTCCCGTCAACTGTTGCAATACTGATTTATCATTATGCAAATCATATATAATTGCAATATAGATACTTAATTATTTTCTCTGTTTGATTATACCCAGAACGGTGACACATTTGACAGCCTCGATGGAGTTGTTTACATTCAGTTTTGCTAGAATACGCTGGCGGTGGGTATTGACGGTATGGACGCTCAGACCGAGCATGCCGGCAATCTCTTTGGAAAGAAGTCCTTTTATCCTTTCTTTTTCCGTTTCGATTCCTGAACGTGACTTGAACGGCTTTTTAAGGTTGTTCAGGCTGAAACTGATCGAGAGCTGCACGAATGACCGGTCGTTATAAAAGCTGTAATGCAGGGAGCGGTTGGCCATTGTGGAATATGACGATGTTTTTGCCGAATGGAAAATATCGTTCAAAGCCAGACAGACATTCAGTCGGTCCCGGAGAAACCTCCGGCTGATACCCGCGTCCATTCTGAACATCGGCTCTGCGGTAAAGACATTGACCACCTTTTGGTATAATACCTTCATTCCTCCGTCCCCGAGAGTATATCGAAAGTCCACGGCTTTCACACTTTGGAACTGCTATCGGATCAAACTGGCCGTTGCGGTCACGTGGAATGGAGATAACAGACTCTCCATATTCGGTTTGGACTTTCCTCGGATAACTGCCATTCCGGGAATTACCGATATTGTTTTCCGATGCAGAATGCTTCTCATAGCCCAAATGGGCATCCATTTCAACCTCGAGCATTTTTTCCAATACCTGGGCATGCAACTGTTTCAGAAACTCGCTCACATCAGTTTCTGTCTTGAACTGGCTAAGGAACTCCTTGCTTAATACATCATCTGGCACTGCTTGATTCTTTTCTTTCATAATCTTCTTCATTCTGGAAATGATAAAATTAAAAATACGGAACTCAGTCCGAATCCCGTATTTTCCATTTACACAATTTTTTATAGTGCCCTTTATTTACATTATTTTACCTTTTTCCCGTTCATGTACAAGGCCAATCGCTGACGCAAAGCTTGTAATGATTCCAGGGGATTAGACTTTAAAACTATCAAATCAGCCTCAGCACCTTCACGAATGACTCCCAATTTACCGACCTGTCCCAAAACCTCTGCCCCAACAACAGTAGCGGCCCGTAACACATCCGGGATGCTCATCCCGCAAGAATCAGCCAATAGATATAGTTCGTCCATAAAAACCGAGTTTATCCTGCCGTTTTCCAGTCGAACCCAGTCTGTCCCGGCAGCAATTTTTACTCCCGACCGGTACGCCTCGTTCACATAGCGAGGCACGAATTCTTTCCTGTAATCATTCATGCCGATCAGGACAGTGGCATCTAAAATTGTTTCCCGGCGAGCCATCTCCCTAAAAATAGAAGCTCTACGTTCTATTTCCGCCGGGGAAAAACGCTTGGTTTTAAACGCTGGTGTAAACCCTTCCATCCCGTCTATCAAATAAACATGAGAGACCGTCTCGACCCCGGCTTCCACAACCTCGCGTGCAACCGCGGGAAAAGTAGCGAAATGTCCCCAGGCTTTAAGTCCATGTTCACGACACAATGGTACAATTTTTTTTAACATGTCGAAAGAAATATCATTATATAACTTAAGTCCCGTACAACCGAACTCTTTGGCTTCCAGAATCATTCTCTCCAATTGTTCAGAACTTGTCGTGTCCTTTATCTCTTGACTCCACGGGGCGTTCTCGGTCACGTGTCCCCGGGTGTCCATTCTCTCCCTTCCCCCGTAATATGACGGACCGGCCCAAAGTGAAGAAAAATACACGTCCGGTCCCACTATACTCCCACTATCTTGTTCGGCCTTGTAAAGTTTCACGTTACGTGCATCACCTCCCGCATCACGTACGGTGGTAACCCCGTCTTCCAGATAAGACTCCGCCATATCCCGCATATAACCGGGTTTCATCGTGTTATTCCCCCAATGCGTATGAGAGTCAATTAATCCCGGCATTAAATAAGTTCCTGTATAGTCCGTTTGTCCTTTCTTGACCCTTTTCTTCGCTTTAACAATTCTTGCAATCCTCCCATCTTTAACGTAAACTGTCATGCCCGGAACAATCTTTCCCCCCTCAACGTCAACAATATTCGTATTGTAAAGGGTCACATCCTGCCCGAACAAAACCACACTTCCACACGCCAGTAATATTATTAAAACAACAATTTTTCTCATTTTCCTCTATATTCCTATTCTTAAAAAATCATTTTTTATACCCGCTTCTTTTCCAGGAGTATCATACCTGACATCCGGCTCTTTGTAACTTCAATCAATAAGATACAGGGTAGTCTCCCGTGACACCACTGGTTATCCCGAAATCTGGCGTAACAAACTGTAAACCAACCGCAAGTCCCTCGCCTGTAAACGATCGAGCCACACTACCGGTGGTCATTCCTCCCGTCAAGTCATACATACAAATCTCGTAATCATTTCCAGTTTGGGTTCCCACTACCAGACAATCGAAATTCTTTTCCGAATCAACCGCCCCGCCCCAATAACGATGACGAATAAAACTAATTTCTTCACCGGCACCAAGCCCGTCCAAATTCAAAAGAGTTTCTGTTTGATTGTCAATATCATAAGCATATACCTGATCTTCCATGACAAAATACAATATTCTCGCAGAAGTTTCGTTCGAACAGAACAGCTCGGCTTTCTTTAACTTTTCACTGGAAATTTCCGAGACTTTTGTAATCGGATTACCGGTATTCGCCATTGTTCCTCCCCACCACGGATCTTCAACAACAAGTTCTAATTCATACAACCATAATTTTTCAGCATCGTCAGCATCCTGAAATATAGCCACCTGCTTTCCACCGGTATTTCCCAAGAAAAGCAACGAGTGACGTATTCCATTCACGGGTATCCCCTCTGAATCTGGATAATCATACAATCCCCCATTAGCATCAATGCATAAGAATCTTCCGTTCAACTCATCGAAAAAGAAAACGTTACTTCCATCCGAACAAATGTTAATATTTGGCTTGCATCCCCCATTGATAGCAGTTGCCACGGGGAACTTACCAGATCCTCCATTGCCCCAGAGTAAATCATAATAACAAAAATAAGTTCCTTTATCGCTAAAATAACTCGTGCCATAACAATGGAAACAAGCAAAAAGCGATTCCTCACCCTCAGGAACTTCCCCGTAAAACATATTCTCGTGCGAATAAATCGTTCCCAAATCTGCCACGTCGACAATGTGAAAATCCTCTTTTGTCGCCAACGCCAAGGCCGTGGTCGGGACAAAAGCGGCAGTTGTCGTATCTATATAGCTATATTTCAGCAACACGGAACAAGAGTTAGGAGCACCCGCCAAACGCACACCATTTTTACGATACAACAAATTTTCCAGTTTTTCCCCGTCTAAAAAATGTAAATCCAGATCACTGTCACCCTCCACTTCCTTCATAACATAAAAACCTTCAGACAACTCGTTTATCACCCGTATATCCTCATAAACACACACCTCTTGCGCCGTGTTCTCGTTTATCACTCTCAACATCACCGTGTAAGAATTAGGTTTCTCCGTCACCGGATATCTTAACACTTTCTCTTCTCCTATAACGGTCACCGGCACCACTTCCGGAGTTTTATCCTTATCGTAGGCTGTAAAAATACTCCACTCGTATTTCAACTCATGCGCAGAATCCGACACCATGATATCAGGGTCGCAGTAAAGCGTATCCTCCAGCGAGGTATAGGATTTCTTAAGTCCATTCAAAATAACAGACAACTCAGTTTTCGGTTTATACTCGTAATTTTCATCTTTATCGTAACAGGCTACCATCCCGAAAAAGAGCAGAAAAACCGCCTGAAATTTCATCATATTTCTCATAGCACAATATTTAAATTCAATACATATCAAATGAAACAATTTCTCCACCGTACTCTATTCCTTCCTTCAAAGGCTCTTGCCCGGCACTAGCACGTTCATCATTCACCCTTTGGAGCTCTTCCTTAAAAATACTGATCCAATAATTAATATACCCCATGTCTCCGCCGTTCATCACCGATTCTACCCAATCATCATTGATAAGCACACCGTAAGGAGCGGCCGCATTAATCATCAACCGGTGCTTTTCTAATCCGTAACCGTTCAGATACCAGTCAGCAGCACTTCCCCAGGTGGTTGGTTTCAAGAGAATATCCGAAATCACGAGCCGCTTGACAATTCGATCTGAAGCTCCCAGTTTAAAATCACTTCCCTCTTCAGTCAATCGGATTTCCAAAACACGCTCTTTTTCCCTCAAAGACGTATCCCTTTTGAACACGATCGGCAATTTCACGTTCGTTTCATTTGCATCAATGATGTACGAAGATGACAGTTCCGAGAAAGGCACATAATGAATCCCCGGCTTCGCATTATCCACTCCATCAACCTCCTGCTGTACGATGTTTACCTTTCTGGGCTGCGAACTCAAGTTTCCGTAAAGTTGTACTTCCACCTCAATGGTATCTACTCGTACGTTGTCAGGGTAATAGGCAAAAGTATATTTTTCTTCACCCTCCGATTCCGGATCAAAATAAAATGCCACCCGGTCCACGGTTTCATTATAGGGTTCCAGTTCCATCCTGCAAGATGCAAGATAAAGACTTACCCCCGATAATAACAAAATGCAAAATATATTTCTCATAACATCCAATATTTACTAGAACTCACATTCATTTTACTCTAATTCAGTTTCCGGCAGGGGAACGATGTAATTATCCTCGGTCAAATCGCTATTTCTACCCCATAACATGCTCGAGGCCGAATGTCTCTTGTAATAAAAAAACATTTGTCCCTCCCCGAACAGTTCCCGGCGATACTGTTTTTCGATCTCTTGCCTCAACTCCTCTAAAGACAAATCTTGTGATACTAACATTTGACGACTCAGCATGAAGTCTTTGTACAAACGATTGGCCTCACTTTCCGAGGGAGCTGTTTCCATGGCGATCAAATACATTTCAGCTAAACGCAATAGAGGTATAACTTGATATTTTAACCTGAGATCTTTCGAGCTTGTTCCCGTACCGGAACTAGGTTGCAAGAATTTTCTAAAAAGAGGGACGGCCCCTCCCAAACCGCTAGATTCAGATCCCCACACGGTCCTTATCCTGATATCCCCGGTAAGGGCCCCTTCAAACAACATAGTCTTCCTGGAACTCGAAATATAGTAAGAGTTCGTCGAAAACATGGTATTCGAAATGTCCGTTTTGCTCAAAAGCATTATAGATTCGGAAGGCATGGCATAGAATTCCTTTTCCAAATCATCACTTCCAGATAAAGAGATAACGTTCTCACCCCCTTTTGTCTTGGCTTGAATTACGCTCAAGGCGTTCCGGTAAGCCTCTTCCGTCCTCCCCAAGTACAAGTTCACGCGAGCTTTCAAAGCCTTCACCGCGTAAAGATTGAAACGAAAACGACGGTAATCCAAGAAAAAGTCTTCATTTTCACCCGTCTCATCCAAGGTTGCCAGGCTCTTCACCAGCAACGGATCACTCTCCGCAAGCAAGGCCTCCGCCATATCGAGATCTTTCAACAACTTTTCCACATAGGAATCAAAATCCAGAAACGGAATCTCTTGCTTACCGACGGTCTCTGCATAACCCAATCGAACAGTTTTTCCCGGTTCAAACGGCATCTGACCAAACAATCTTAACACGTCGAAATGAACAAACGCACGAATGGCTCTAGCCTCCCCTTCAATCACGTCACGAGTTTGCCCGGATTCTATTACCGCCCCGTTCTTTTCCAAAAATCTCAACACATCATTAGCGTGCACGATCACGTTATACATCTCGCCATATATCAATTCAAAAATCTGTCGGGCATTGTCAAGCGTGAAATCCAACTGGTACAAGTTCTCCCAGTTATTTGATTGTAATTCCCAATGCTGTGCCATCGTCTCAATCGGTCCGTACGACATATATTTACCGTACAAATAATCCCCCGCCAGGCCCACGTAACATTGAGTCAAGGCGTCTTTAAAACCTTGTTCCGTTTGGAACATATGTTCAGCATCCACTTGCATCTGTGATTTTTGATCAAGAAAGTCCTCGCATGCGCACAAGTGAACTGACAAGAAAACGAAGAACAATAAATATTTTTTCATAATCAATCTCTGTAAGGTTAAAAAATAACGGAAAAAGCAAACTGTATATTATTCGCGAAAGGATAATCCGTACCCCTTTCCCGTTTAATACTTGACAGGTAGAACAAATCGGACATATTCACGCTCAAGTTCACGGTTTCTGCATGCAAAACTTTTTTCACGAAACCAGTACGCCAACTGTATTGCAAGCTCAAACTCTGCAATTGAAATACTTTATCATCCATCACAAATCGAGAAGATGAACGAGTCGCTTCATCACTATACCCTTTAAAGAACTTGTAATCCCCCGCCTTTTGCCAACGCTCGGTGAACACGCGATTGTCCACATTATTAATAATAGATCGATCCACGCCGCTTCCTTCCAATCCTACCGGAACCTCTACTTTATCCAGCAAGGTAGAGTTATATTGTTTTCCTCCCCAGTGGAAACCAAACGAGAGATTAAGCGACAAGTCTTTATACGATAGCAAACTGTTTATAGACCCGCGAAAAGTCGGTTCCCCAACACCACAATATACCCGATAAGAGGGGTCCCAGGTTTTAGTCACGTTACCCTCGGCATCAAGGAAAAGTTCCTCTCCGTCCGCCGGGTTTATACCCAGGGAACGCACCGCATAAATGGAATTTTGAGAACGTCCTTCATAAAACAGGGTTCCGTACTCGGAAGTTTGCCTGCGTTTTTCGGTTTCTCGTTTCAATTCGTCCGATAACGTTAAAATTTTATTACGGGTGTAAGCTAATTTACCCGTCACGTTCCAAGTAAAACCAACTCCCGGGTTTCTCAGGATATACCCTCCAAGCATCGCTTCATAACCGACATTCTCGGTTGAACCGATATTCTCGGTATAACCATTAAAGCCATGAACTAATTTCAAATCAATGGTTGAAAGCAAATCCCTGGTTTTCTTATAAAACACATCCACCCCGGCACTAAGTCTCCCATTAAATAACCCGATATCCAGTCCCCCGTTGTATTGTGTCGTGGTTTGCCAGGAAAGCTGCTCGTTCCCCAAACCCATCAGCTCCGTTGATGTCCAGACGAGATATCTTGATTCCGTTGAGAAAGAATACATGGAGCGAGCCTGGTAAGGCGCAAATTGTTGTGAACCGCTCTCACCTAACGATAAACGCAAGCGCAACGTGTTGAACAAATCTTGTTTTTTCATGAACTTCTCGTTATGAATATTCCAGCCAAGCCCCAGACTCCAGAAAGGAGCAAAACGTTTATCCCGTCCAAACTGGGAGGAACCATCAACTCTTATCGAAGCGTCAATATAATAACGGGAATCATAGGTATAGTTGATATTTCCTGTAAAACCGACACTGGCCGAACGACTATCCGTACCGGAAGGGACTGTCCCGGTTTTATAGCTCAACGCATTAGCAAAATCCTTAAAATTCTTATTCAGCAATCCCTGCACCGAGAAAGCGTAAGCAAAATCCTTACTTTGCATGATTGTGGCATATACACCCGTGTAAATTGAATGTTTCTCGTTTAAAACGGTAGAGTAATTCAAGGTTAAATTCCCATCAATAGCAAATGCCTCGCCGGTAGTGTAATCGTAAGTCCCCTTTGCGAAAGTATCAATTCCCGGGTAGCTAAACGAAGAATGTTCTGCCGGAAGATAGTTATGCCTGTTTGAAAAACTTTTTGAAATCCCGAGCTGTCCTTTCAGGCTCAACCCTTTCAGAATTGTCCAGTCGATAGAGAATATATCCCGAATCGTACTCGACCGGCTATAGTTCTCGCTGTCCAACCCTGCATCTACCAGAGGGTTCGAAATGTCGGAATAACCAGGAAAATTCGCCCATGATTTTATCAGTTTCCCTTCTTCATCCTTCGCTCTAAAATAGGTATTCAATCGGGCATAAGTCGCGAAACTTCCATAAGTCCCGTTATCTGCCTTGTAAGTATCAAACGAAACCACGTTTCTAAAAATCAAATTTTTAAGGTTATAACTTAAGGTGATCGAGGCACTGCTAGCATCTCTTTCCGAACCCTTCATCGCCCCCTTGGTCAAATTATTACTCAATGAAACACTCCAGCGAAACTCCTCGCTTCCCCCCTCTAACCTTAAATTAAGCCGTCTTCCGACACCAACGCGAACGGGAATCCGAATCCACTCCGTTTCACCCATTAAAGCGTCAGTCAAACGGTCGTTGTAAAGTTGCTTGAGCATGGCATCTTCATAAGGTGTATCCGCGTCGTACAACCCTACCATCCGTTCCAACGAGAGTTTATCTTTCGCATTCATCAAATCGTAAGACGACAAATCGGGAATCTCGAGGTTTACTCCCCCTTGAAAAAAAACTTTCAATTTACCAGGTTGAGGATCTTTAGTCTTTATAACGATAACCCCGTTGGCCCCCCTGGACCCATAGATCGCCGTGGCCGAGGCATCCTTCAATATATTAATGCTTTCAATCTCCTCGTCATTAAAATCTTGTAATTTTTGAATGGTTATCTCGAATCCATCCACGATCACCAGGGGAGCGTTCAAACTATTGGACGCGTCGTTTTCAGCTTCCTCTAAACTAGTTGGCAAACTAGAATTTCCACGTATGGTGATCTCCACTTCCCTGTTAGGATTACTTCCAAGAGCGTTATCCATCACCATGTTGATCGAGGGATCTATATTCCGTAAGGTGCTCAACAAATTTTGGCCCCGAAAATTTTTCAACTCTTTTGCTGAAACCGTTTTCACTGCCCCCGTAAAACTCTCCCTGGGACGGTTAAAAATCCCTGTCACCACCACCTCTTCCATCTCGGTCACGTCTTCTTCCAGGACGACCAAAAGGGGCTTAAAATCCTTGATTTGCACCTCGCGGCCTTTCATCCCGATAAAAGAGAATTGCAAAACACCCCCTTCTCCCGGCAAGGTCAACTCGAATTTCCCGTCCACATCGGTTACGATGCCCAATCTCGTGTCTTTCACCAATACGGTAACTCCAGGGAGAGGCTCCCCGTCCTTATCCGTCACCCGTCCCTCGATCTTCTTCCCCTCCAGCCCAAGCGTTCGCTTGGGCACATCAGTTAATTCCCATCCACGGTTAATCAACACTACATCTCCCTCGATCTCGTAACGGAACCCATTACCGTTTAAAATTTTATCCAAAACCCCCTCGAGTGTGGCTCCGGCAAAAGAATCGTTAATCATGACTCCTTGCATTACAGTATCTCTCTGGTAGAAAAAATCTCTACCGCTAATCGCTTCCAATTTTTCCAGAACAGAAACGAGAGACTTGTTTTCAAATTTCATGGTAATTCTTTTGACTTGAGCGTGTCCTTTATTAAACATAAAACAGAACACGATAAGGCAAAAAGTGATTTCAAGAACTCTTTTTTTCATAAACGTTCATTTAAATTACAATAATCACACAAAATATTCAACAATTTACAATAAATAATCACACTCGCACCGGGGAAAATCAAAACAAGGAAACAGTAATCTTATACCCGTCTACTTGAAATCGTACCGGAGAAATCTTTTCAATCATTCCCAGCAAAATCCTCAAATCAGAGTAACGAGGCAGATTTCCTTTAAAGACAATTTTTTTCACCTCCGGGTCCACGTAATCAACCTCGACCCCATACCATCTTTCCAACTTTTTCATCACTTGTTCTAGCGTGTTATCATCAAACACGAACTTTCCAAGGGTCCAAGCGATAACGTTTTCGGCGTCGACTTCCGTCACTGTAAATTCATTAGAGACCGGATCTATAACGACTTGCTCGCCAGGGACCAGTTGATGCTCCCCCTTAACAACAACACCCGTGAGATAGACGCTTCCTTCCAATAGTGTTGTCTCGGTAGGTTCGTCAAGATAAGCGGAAACATTAAATTTTGTTCCCAAGACCTTGATCTGTTGCTGCGCTGTTTCCACTAAAAAGGGGCAGGAAGAGTCCGGAGCTACCTCGAAATAAGCTTCTCCTTCCAAAAATACTTCACGCAAGGTATCGTTAAAACACACCGGGTATTTCAAGCGACTATCCGCGTTCATCCATACCCTAGTGCCATCACCAAGAGTTAACATGTACTCTCCCCCTTTTTGAACTGCCAGTAAATTATACTGATCTCCCGAGTTCGCCGAGTCATTCCTGTAATCAATGATAGAACCATGGATATTTATCATAGCGCCCCCCTGCCGAATTTCTCCAACCAGTTCTTTTTCCAACAGGATATCGCTCCCGTCCGCCAAGGTCAATATCGCCCCGTTCATCCCGGGCAAAATAGTCGCCGTCGGTCGGTTTTCGGTCAATAAGGGCTCTTTTATGGATGAAGTCGCCTGCCACCATAAAAAGCAAGCCATCCCTACCGACAAGATACACGAAGCAGCCCCCCCTATCCGTACCATCCGGTGCCGTCTTTTTCTACGCTCTGCAACGGTTAACCTGGCTTCGTAGGAAGCTTTGAACCGACGAATTCGTTCTTCCGTGGGCCGGAAACTTTCCGGAGAACACAGAAAAGTTTTTATTTCCCGGTAAAATTCCCGGTGTTCCGAAGATTCATCCAACCAAGCATTCAGCAGGTTCCGTTCTTCTTCAGATATATCCGATAATACACTCCGCTTTAAAAGTACCCAATCGATCTTCATGATCTTTAATTTTAGACACCTCTAAAACACGAAAAGATAAAATTCGTTTACAGGAAAAGTATTTTTTTAAAGAAAAGGAGTAAAAAAAAGAATAACGGCCAGATCATATTCCGCAAAACGCTGCCTCAACATCTCCATACCCCGGTGAGTTTGTACCCTCGCAGTACTTTCGGAAATATCGAGTTCTTCGGCTATTTCCTCGAATTTTTTCCCTTCAAAAAAACGCCGCCGGCACACCTCCCGGCATTTTTCGGGTAACTCCAGCATCACCTCCTGAATTTTCCGCAACACTTCTTCTTCCTCTATCCAATCGACATTATCCGACCATAGACAAGCTTCCGCATATAAATTCATACGCCGGTCTTCCACCTTACGGTCCCGCAAATAATTAAAACAACGATTCCGCACACTATTAAAAAGATACGACTTTAAAGAAAGGTCGTAATTCAGGATTTCCGATTTTTCATACAGACTGATAAAAATTTCCTGCACAATATCATTAGCCACATCCTCCCGAAACACAACGCGGACAGCAAAGGTAAAGAGCCGCTCGAAATACTTATCGAACAATATCGAATAAGCTTTCCGGTCGTTCTTGCGCAAATATTTTATTAAAATTTCATCTTCCACGCCTCACCAGAATATTTATCATCTATTTTTACAAAAATATCTTAAATTTCCAATCGGGCAAGAAAAATAGTGCAATTTTTTGATACAACAATTACAATAGTCCAAACAGGGGCAATATCAGATTTTATCCCTGAACCGTCCCAAAATAAGAATAATCATTTCAACATCTGATCGATTTGCTGATTGATAAATTGTAATTCTTCAGGAGTCAGGATTATATCGGCAGCTTTCGCATTCTGAATCGCCTGCTCCGGATTGCGGGCCCCGACCAAAGCAACGGTAATTCCGGGATGTTCGATCGTCCAGCGGATCACCAATTGTCCGAGAGTCGCTTTTTTCTCATCAGCCAAAGGTTGCAATTTTTCTAAAAAAGCATTCGTTCTTTTAATGCTTTCGTCTGTAAAAAAAGGGTTTTCTTTCCGATGATCGCCTTCAGCAAATCGGTATCCGGGTTGCATCTTACCGGTAAGTAAGCCACGTTCAAGCGGACTATAAGCGATCACTGATTTTTCATTACGGATACAATAAGGTATAATATCCCGGTCCATCCCCCGATTAACCATACTATAAGGAATCTGATCCGATACCAGATCGATCAGTTTAGCGGCATCTTCCAACAAAGCAGCATCATAATTACACACACCTGCATAACGTACTTTTCCTTGCTCTATCAAACGCTCTACTGCCTCGAAAGTCTCACTCAAAGGAGTCGTAGCATCCGGCCAATGGATCTGATAGAGGTCTATATAATCCGTACCGAGCCGCCGCAGACTGTCTTCACACTCTTTGATGACACTCTCTTTGCCGGCATATTTGTAAATATCTATAGGGTTGTCCTGATTATCTTTGCTTTTAAAAGCGAATTCACCTTGTGGCAAATCCCATCTCATACCGAATTTGGTCAGAATCTGTACCTGATCACGGGGAATACCCCGGATAGCCTCTCCAACAATCCGCTCACTCTCGCCTTGTCCATAAATCGGTGCTGTATCGATAGAAGTCACTCCACCATCGTAGGCCGCTTTTATGGCTTTTACAGCTTCGTCACGATTCGATTTTCCCCACATCCATCCTCCGGCAGCCCAAGAGCCGAAGGTGATAGCGGATAAGGTCAAGTCAGTATGGGCTAATGTTCTATATTCCATAATAGTTTTATCATCGATTGAAAACCCTTAAAATACGAAATAACCACCTCAGGAGTTACAACTTATATTTCATCACAATCTCACATTGTTCCCCTTCATCCAAAGCCAGATGGATAAAACCATTCTGAATATCATGCTGTTGCCGGTCTACTTCTACCCGTTTCACTTGCTCCGGAATTTTCAACTTAAAAGCAGATTTTACCCTGGAATGTAAAGTCAGCTTCTCCAGCCGGCCGGCTTTCCAACTTGCATCGACGACACCTCCCCCACGTACACACAAGCCTTTAAAACTCCCCTCTTTCCAGACAGCAGGCAGAGCAGGCAAAACCTCGATAAATCCCTGCTGGCTCTGAATCAACATCTCGGCAATACCGGCACAACCGCCTAAATTACCATCGATCTGAAAAGGCGGATGGGCACAAAACAAATTGGGATAAGTTCCCCCGCCGGTATAATCTACTTTACCGCCGGTAACCACCGGTTTCAATAAATTTTTAAGCAATTCCAAAGCTTTGTCTCCCTCTTGCAACCTGGCCCAGAAATTTATTTTCCAAGCCATTGACCAACCGGTACCTCCATCTCCACGCCGTTGAAGTGTCTTACGGGCAGCTTCGGCCAATTCCGGGGTTTTGGCCAGGGATATCTGATTCGAAGGATACAAACCGAACAGATGGGAGACATGACGATGCCGGGGATCCACTTCCTCATAGTCTTCAAGCCATTCCTGCAAATATCCCCCTTTCGGACTGATTTGCATCGGCGGTAATTTATCCAACGCTTTCTCCAAAGAATCCGCAAATGCAGCATCTATCTCTAATAAGCGGGCAGCCTGTATTGTATTAGAAAATAACTCCCTGATAATCTGAGTATCCATAGCCGGCCCCATACAAACACTGACTTCCTTTCGGGTACCAGGCATATAAAAAGCATTTTCAGGCGAAGAGGAAGGGGCTGTAACCAGCCACCCCTGTGTAGGTTCCTCGAGCATAGAAGAAAGGAAAAAACGGGAGGCTCCGCTTAACACGGGATAGACCTCCCTGAGGTACTCCTGATCGAGTGTGAAAGCATAATGTTCCCACAAATGCTCACAAAGCCAGGCCCCGCCGGTATTCGTGGCTCCCCAGGAAGCATGTTCTCCCGGAGCAGTAAAACGCCAGGGATTCGTCATCATATGAGCCACCCAGCCCTGAGCTCCATAAAAAGAATGAGCGGTGACCTCACCCGAAGTCACCAAATCCTTTACCAGATTTTTCAACGGAGTATGCAATTCCGATAAATTGACGATCTCTACCGGCCAATAATTCATTTGCAAATTGATATTCAGGTGATAATCGCCATTCCAAGGGGTTTGTACACTATTCGCCCACAATCCCTGCAAATTCAAAGGAAACGAATTTTCCCGCGTACCACTGATCAACAAATACCGGCCGTACTGAAAATACAAAGCGACCAAACCGGGATCTTCTTGTTCCTGAAAACGGGCCAAGCGCTGATCGGTAGGCAAAATATCCTGCGGAGTTCCTAAATCCAATTCCACGCGGTTGTATTTATATCGCCAGGCAGAATCATGCCGCTCCAACAAATAACCATAATCCATATTACCGGCAATCTGCATCAATTTTTCGACCCGCTCCGGGTAATCTGCCGCCCAAAGACTTGTCCCGGCGGACACCAGGACATAAGCCGTCGTCGCTTCTTTGACATGTATACAAGCCGAATCGGCCACTTGCCGGCCATCTGCAGTCCATACTTTCAGCTGCACCATATATTTCGTTCCGGCCTTCCCTTTCCCGTTATCCAATTGTCCTTCCATATAAACCACCCCATCATTAGCATAACAAGTGTAATTTTCAGGTCGGTCGATAGCAACATCAAAATCCAGCATTCCTTTCCGGTCGGCAGTCAACTTCATGATCATCACATCTTCTGTCTGGGAAACGAAATATTCCCGCCGGTATTTCACCTTACCTTTCCGGAAACAGGTCCAAGCCAAAGCTTTGTCCAAAGATAATCCTCTCTCATAAGCGGAATAACCGACATCGCTACTATCCGGGAAATGATATTGTAAATGCAGATTACCTAACAATTGAAAAGCGCCGTAAGGAGCGTTCGCCCCCTGTCCGAAAGCCGATCCTTGTCCTCCGCAAGCAAAGTGTTTATACATCAGTTCCTGGGCCTCATCGTTTTTTCCTTCCAATAACAGCCGGCGAATCTCAGGCAGATACTTCAAAGCTTCGGGATTACGAGTATCCTGAAAACTACCGGACCACATCGTAATATCGTTCAGGACGATAGTCTCCTGAACGACTCCCCCATCGGGCATCATCCCCAAACGTCCGTTTCCCAAAGGCAAAGTTTCCTCCCACCGCTCAGCCGGACGGGTATACCACAATTTAAGATCCGGTCGGGGCTGACAAGAACATACCGAGTAGATAAATCCCAACCAGACCGCCCATTGTACGAAAGTCATGTGTTTCATCTGTTCTGATTTAGCCGTTCCTAAGAATAGACAAATATATTTAATAAACGGTATTTATGTACATGTTTACACTAAATGTACGTTTAAATGCAAATATGTATATAACGGCCTCATAAAAAAAGCTATCCGAATCAGCTGATTTCGGATAGCTTTTGGGGAGGTCAATTCTATTCTCAAAAACGATAGGCCAAACCCAAAGAAGCAGAAACGGCATTCGATTCGTATTTCCCGGAAAACTTACCGCCGGGACTATATTTGTCCGGGTAAGAGCCATGCCGGCTGACTCCCTGTATATACAAAAAGGCAAAATCGATCTGCAAATTCCGGTAAGGTTCGAAAGAACACCCTGTCGAAATACCGATTTTTCCCATACCGGGAGTTTCCGGATTGTAATTATTTTTCCGGATCGGACTTTGATCATAGTATAATCCCAAACGAACATCCAACCGGTCTGTCGCCATATACTGGGCCCCGATCCGGTAGATCATCGTATTTTTATAATTTTTCTCTGCTTTTATATCCTCGATTTTCAATACTTTCTCATTGAAAACAACATTTAATGAATCGTAAGCACTCCAACCGACAAACTGCAAATCCAAAGCCAGTTCCCAACGATCGGTCGGCCGGTAACTAACCCCGAAAGTCGTATTCGAAGGCAAAGGCAACTGAGCATGAAAAGTCCCCTTATCCAAAGGAGGTATTTGTCCTGTTGCATCCAGCAGATCTTTTATCTTCTCACTGGCATAATCCAATTCCGCCGTCCCTTCTTTTACTTTCATCCGGACCCGGGAACGGTAAGAAAGACCTAAAGTCACTTTATCGCAAACATCATACATCACTCCGATATGATAGCCCAGTTTCACTTTCGACTTTCCATCCAAAGTGGCAGACACGGGTACAACATCCTGATAATCGGCACCCAGAATCGGCACCAAAGCTCCGACAGGCAATAAAGCTCTGGAAAGATTTACATTTCCCATAGCGATCTGTAAACCGACTCCAACACTCAGATTATCCAGAATTTTATACGAAAGAGTGGGCTGTATGATATATGATTTCAAGGTGATATCCTGAATCAGATGAGCTCCTTTCCAGGCTTGGGGCCATTTTAAAGAATTTCCATAAGGAGTAGTCAAAGAAATTCCGGCTGCCAGGTTATCATAAATCCGATATCCGACATAGGCATATACAGGTGTCCCTACCGAATTATCTGTCTTTGCAGAATAATCTCCGTTTTTGTACCTGGCATTTGAAAAAATACCGGATATCCCCACCGACATATCCATATGCCCATTGAGATACACCAAGCCTGCCGGATTGAAATGCATACTTTCGGCTCCTAATTTCATACCTGTCCCGACATGTCCCATTCCCGTCTGCTTTGTACTCAAAACGTTTACCTGATATCCTTCGGCAAATGCGGACGATAAGGTAACACTGGCCAGTAAGGATAAGAATAATTTCTTCATAAAAATTAATTTTCGTTCATAAAAGGTTGTCCTGTAACACATTGCAAACAACCATCAAAATTTCAGAACGGCAAAAATAAATACTTTCTTTCCCGTTTGTTTCTACTTTACGGTATGTACCCCATATAAAGTTACAGGAATTCCGGGACAAAAGGTCCGTCCCAAAATCCCAAAAAAGTTGTATTTTTACACAGAATTTAAACGATCGGAAATGTTGGAATTTGAATTGACAGAAGATTATATCGAGCTGATCAAGCTGCTGAAAGTATTACAAATTGCCGAAAACGGGGCAATGGCAAAAACATTGGTGGAAAATGGAGAAGTGGTTCGTAATGGCGAACCGGAAAGCCGGAAACGGGCCAAAATCCGAAAAGGCGAGGTAATCAAAGTACTGGGCCAGACGATCAAAGTCATCTGATCCGGCGTCAATACATTTCAAGCATTCCTTTTATCGCTTCCAGATAATATTCTTTCCATCCCCCGGTGATCTCTTCGTACACATCTTCGGGGATATGGGTATGAGTCAAACCGACCAAAGTCCTGGCTCCCTCTTTTTTCAGGGTAATGCGGACGATAGATTGTTTTTCCTGCTCACCGAAAAACCATTCCTGTACCAACAGCTTACCGGGAACAACTTCCAGGTTAACACCTGTAATATCCCCTTCCCAAAGTGAAAACACATAACCTTCTTCAGCTTTCATATCAGCGGGATAGCCACTCCACAATTCAATCTGAAAAGGATTGGTCAATGCAGCGAAAACCTCTTCGGGATCGGCAGTGATCTCCATCTTGTATTCGAAATCCATATTTTTATTATTTGCTGACAAAGATATATCTTCTTATGTCAATTCCAGCTTCTCTTCCCCTCTTTTTCCACGCCTATCTGAATAACTTTCTGAAAATCTGAAGGGCACATTCCAAAGATTCGGCAACGGGTAAGTTCAATTCTGCCAGCAATTTATTGGCCGCAGACAAGATATCTATTTTCGAATAACAACTTTCATGCACAAAATTCAGATATTTCAACACACGGAAAGCATTGAAATTATCGAAAAACCGTTTCATAAATTGCTCTACAGAAGCACAGTTTGCATTGATCTCCGCCAAGACTGCAATTCCATTCATTTGGGATAAAAAAAGCCGGATATCCTTCGTCTGCTGTTGAAAATAGCCCGAAACACCAGCTTCATCCACTTTATAAAGGGTAGAAATTCCCTGAAAAAAACATTTTAAATCCCGAAAAGCCTGTGGGTGATATACCCGAAAATGTCCGGACTCCTGAACGATCTGCCGGACCGCCTGCCCGGTTCCAAAAGGGGTACGCCCCGAGAATCGCGGAGAAGGATATACCTGCGTCGACTGTAAGGTTGCATATCTACCGGTAGCGATCAATTTCTGCAAAAAATAAAAATCCTCTCCAGCCTGTCTTTTATTCATTCCTCCCTGAGCCACATAATCCAACGTCCTTACAGCAAAAGCCGATCCTATACAATGGTAGGCATGGGGATGACCGGTATACTCCAATGCCAAACGATAATACCTCAGATACAATTCGTATTTCATTATCGCCTCACGGGCCTGAACTGTCATATCGGCTTCTTCGAGACGGTGAGCATAAGCAATAGAAACGCCGGCCACAGATTTTTCCTGAAAATAACGGACCACCTCCTCCAAATAATTCGGTTCGACCCAAGTGTCAGCATCCAAAGAAAGAATAGGAGCATCGATTCGCCCGTTTCGGTAAAAAAAGGCAGCCGATAAATCCATAGCTATTTTCCGGGCCAATCCCACTCCGGCATATTTTGCAGGTAAATCGAATGCTTCGACCACCTCGAAGCGAAGCCGGTCGGTCTGCCTATCCCGGACATATCGTTTCAAAGTGTCAGACAACCCGATATTCCGGGTCTTTATTTCCTGCGGGCAAACTTCACTATGGTTCACTACAATCAAAACACCCGCCTTGATATTCATCACCGAACAACAGCAAAGTGAATCCAGGGTAGCAAAAATATCCGGATCGTTGAAAACGGGGATAATAACAATCACAGCAGTATCTGCCTCAAAAGAAAGCTGACGAGAGACCGGATTCCGACTGAAATAACGTTCAAATACCTTCATAAGCATAAACTGCTCCGATGGTTAACCCTTACCTATAAAAAAAGGCTGATCACTCAGCCTTTTCAAAAATCTTCTGTCATTTTATTTCTGACTATCGCCCTTTTTGTAATTGGCATTCAAGCGATCGACAATCTCTTTCGTGATATCGAAACCATCCTCGGCATATAAAACATTTCCACCCAACTGAGTACTCAATACAATACTGAATCCTTTCTCTTTGTTGTACTCTTTCAAGAAATTAGTGATTTCGTCAAAAAGCTGTTTGTTCAGTTCGCTTTGCTCTCTGGAAGCTTTATCCATCATCTCCTGTTGTAAGCGGCGGAAATTTTCTTGTTTCACCAACAATTGATCTCTGGCTTCTATCGCCCGGGCTTCGGAAATAAAACCGTTATTTTGCAATTTCCGTTGGAATTCGGTTCCTTCCTGATCGATTGCTTTCGCTTTTATATTCAATTCTGTCCTGCGATCTTCCTGTTTTTTCAGAAAAGCCTCGTTCAATTCGACTGCCAACTGATAATTATTCAAAAGTGTATCCGTGTTGATATATACAATTTTTGTTGCATCGGCAGTACCGGCAACTTTACTGGTCATTGCAGTTTCCGGTGACTTATGGCCAGAAAAGTACAATACATAAAGTACAATCACTGCAACGAACAACACAACATTCAATACAATGGACAAATTCTTCATAAAATCATAACTTTATTAATACTAAATACTTGCCTGTCTTTATTTTTCTCCGGTTAGCCCAACAAGGAAAAATTACAGACACAATAGCACTACAAAGATATATTTATCTTGAATCAATTATCTTGCTTTTCCTTTTTTTTCAAATAATAAATCTTCTTTAACAGATCGATTTCATTAGGATTGAGCCATTCTTTCTGATTTTTTACCCGCCGTCTCATTCGGAGCATTTTATAGGCATCGACCGACTGTGTACCGACTCCGATACCGACATCGACATGCCCTTTCATCTCGACACTCCGGGCATATTCGTTGAGCATCATCCGTTGATTCATATCGGCATCCATATAGTCTACAGGCGCATAAGCCTGCTTCAATATGCCGGTCATATTATTACGGGCATTGATCAGATTTTGTCTTTGCACCTCTCCCCACCGGCGTAAAATCAAAGCTTCTGATAATTGTAAGGTATCGGGAGACAGAAAAACCCCCATCATGTACCGATCTTCGAGCAAAGTATCGGGCATGACAACAGTACAAGGTTTATAGCCGACAAAAGTAAAGCGGACGGTATCTTTACGACCGATTTTCAACACAAAGCATCCCATTTGATCGGAAATAGTTGCTTTACCTTCACCATAACGACAAGTCACATTAGGAAGTGTCTGTGAATCCTGAGTATCGAAGACTACTCCGGAAAATACAACACTATCCGAAACGACGACCCTCTGTGCACAAACAATTGGAGAAAGAAAAATAAAGAATAAAACGATAAAATTAATTTTTACCATGTTCCTTAGCAATCTCGGTATGCTGTAAAATATTCAAGAGTAGTTCCCGAGCCCGGAACAATTGAGCTTTCACCGTCCCCAGAGGAATAGCCAGGGTATCGGCGATTTCTTCATATGAAAATTCGTCGAAATAGCGTAATTCGATTAACCGGCGATATCTTCCTTTCAAAAGAGCGACCTTTTCCCGCATAAAATCGGCACGTTGCTGACGAATCGCTTCTTCATCCGGCGTTCTGACATCAGCCGGAATACTATTGATATACCCTCTGTCTTCAGGATTGATATCGTCGACATCCAAAGACACAGTCTGCGCCTTTCTTTTCCGGATAAAATCGATCGTATTATTCGAAGCAATCTTAAACAGCCAGGTGCTGAAAGCAAATTGTGGAGAATAATAGTTCAAACTGGCAAATGCCTTCTCGAAAGCCTCGAACATCAAGTCTTCGGCATCAGTCCGATTGTTTACCATTTTAAGGATCATAAAATATACAGAATCCTTGTAACGCTTAAAAAGTTCCCCATAAGCTTTCTCATCTCCGGCAATTGCGTTACGAACTATCTTATAGTCGTATAAAGCTTTTTCAGATAAGTTGTTAGTTATCTCCATTTCTTTGCAGTAAATATTGAATAAAAATTATAATACCATTGAAATATAAAACCCAAGGTATTTACAGTGAACGAAGTTAAGAATAATTTCCTTTGCCCCAGATGTTTTAATACCACATTTATTACTATAAAATCTATTAAAAATGTTAATATTATAATTCCGGCACTGTATTCACGTAATGTTCCTTGTATAATAAAATAAAATGCCGACAAATAAACGATACTTTCAACGATAAAGTCGACATCGCTACTCAAGCGCACGGCCAATGGCCACCGACGTTTCGTAGCATAATAATAGGAATAATCATCTTTCCAGGCTTTTTTCCGCTCGTCACAGATCATCACCCGGGTATCGGGGTCTTTTACCACTTTGACCGTTCCTTTTTTAGCCATATCTTTTACGATTTCTGTATCGTAACCGATATATTCCTGGGTATTAGCGGTAAACCCTCTTTTCTCCAGATAGTATTTTTTCCGGTATCCCATATTATTACCATTTCCGACCACCTGTAGTCCCCGTCTATTCAGCACCATCGTCTTCCAGAACCACAAGAACCGGAAATAACACCTGAATTTTCCTCCCGCACCGTCTACCGGATAATTGGAGTATCCGATCACGACCGCCGTATCGGGCGTAAAATAAGAAGCCATCGCATGCAGCCATCGCCCGGATCCGGGCTTACAATTAATTTCAGAAAAAAGCAACACATCATATTGTGCCGCGAGGACACCTATATTAATAGCAATCTTCTTCGTACGCCGGAATTTCGTTTCAGGAAAAATCCGGGTAGTCTTCAAATGCGGGTATTTCTGTTGCAAATCGGATAAAACATCCTGCGTCTCATCCTCGGAACATTCGTCTACGACAATCACTTCATATTTCGGATATTCTTGGGTCAGAAATGCTTCAAGATTCTGTTTCAATAGCTCGGCCTTATTCGAACAGGTAATAATTACCGAAACTCCTTCCTCGGGTTCTACAGTTGCCGGTCTTTTTTTAGTGGTAAGTACCGTACTGCGTAAAATGATCATAATCAAATGGGCAAAAAAAAGGAGGATCAACAACAGGAATAACCAACCATTATAGCCTAATCCTACCCAAAAATCAACAAAATTATTCATTTCAAATTAAAAAATCATAAACCTCTATAAAGCCATAAAGCGCTTTATTACATCCTTTTCTAAATACATTCAAAAAAAATCACACAAATATAGTCACTTATTGACGATTTATTTTGCTATTCAGAATATATTTTATCACTTTTAGTGTGAATTTACTAACATTAATTTCAATTACTATGAATCAGAAAGCAAAAGGAATTATCGGTATTTTAACCGGAGGAGGAGATGTACCAGGATTGAATCCCGCCATCAGAGCAGTCACCATACGTGCCTTACGAGAAGGGTATAAAGTGATCGGAATCCGGCGGGGCTGGAAGGGTTTGGTCGATGTCATCCGGGACAAAAAAGTAGATAATTCATGTAATTATTTCGAGTTGACCGAAGAAATCGTAAATAAAGCAGGACGAACAGGAGGTACTTTTTTACATTCATCCCGGACACGTGCTTCGCATGTCCCCCAATCGGCCGTTCCCGAACATCTGAAGGACAAATACAATGCAGAAATAAACGATTTAACCCCTGAAGTCCTGAAGAATCTGGAATTTATCGGCATCGACTACCTCATCCCAATCGGAGGAGACGACACCTTAAGCTATGCCGTACGCCTGAGTCAGGAAGGAGTAAAAGTAGTAGCGATCCCGAAAACGATGGATAACGATGTACCGGGTACGGACTATTGTATCGGTTTCAGTACCTGTATCACCCGGACGATCGAGCTGACCCATGACTTGCGAACTTGCGCCGGTTCACACGAACGGCTGCTGGTACTGGAAGTCTTCGGACGCTATGCCGGTTTCTCAGCCATGTTACCGACACTGGCAGGAGCAGCAAACCGCTGTGTGATTCCCGAATACCAATTCGATATCGAACGGTTAGCGGAATTATTATGCCAGGACCGGTATACCAATCCGAGCAAGTATTCAGTGGTACTGGTATCCGAGGGAGCTAGTTACAGCGGCGGCCAGATGATGTTCCAAAGTGATGAAGCGGACATGTTCGGTCATAAGAAATTAGGAGGAATTGGAGATTATGTTTCCAACGAGCTTAAAAATCTTTCTCCTAAGTTCAATAAAGGGGAAACCATCAATGTCATCAATCAAAAACTTGGTTATCTGGTACGTTGTGGAAATCCGGATGCGATGGACTCTATCGTGCCTATGGCTTATGGTAATCTTGCACTCGATTTAATCTCTAAAGGAATGCACGGGCGTTTAGTCATTTTAAGAAACGGACGTTATGATAATGCACCTATAGATATTGTCACCAGTAGTAAAAAATTGGTCGATATCAATAAATTCTATAATACCGATCGTCTGCGTCCTCAATACAATAGCTTCGAATTTATGCCGCAAATGATTCTTTAAAAGCTAAAGGCTAGAGGCTAAAGGCTAAGAGCGATTAAACGCTTATAGCTTTTAGCCTTTCGCTTATAGCTTTAAATTACTTAGTTTTTTTAGGGGTCGGTGCCTTTTGTTTCATAGCGGCAGAATCGGGAGCGATGCTATCCACTGCAATAACGACAGTCTCTGACTCGATAACGGTTACCGAATCAGCGGGTTGCTCTGTTGCCTGAACTTTCGCCTGTTCCTTTTTCTTCTGAGAATTTCCGCAAGCGGCCATAAACAATACTACTGCAACCATTGTAGTAAAGACCCAAGCTGTAGAACCTTTTGTTTTCATTTCCTGTTTTTATTTAGTATTACAGAAAGATTTTACGCAATCCTGAACAAAAAGTTTTATTACAGGTCGCCGGACATACGATTCCTGATGATTTTTTCGAAAAAATAAGGGTAAATCCGACATCCGAAAAGCTCACACCCTTCGAACAAAAGTATTCTCCGAAGACCAGAAAATAAATAAATTTCATGTACTGATTTTAAATTACACAAAAATTTGTCACGACTAATTGTATTTCTCTTTGCAAATTGTGTACCTAAAACAACTATCTTTGTCCTATAAGATTATCGGATAGCACACAGAACTAATTTATTTACAATCGATTGAATATCTACAACACTATAAAAATAAGTTTATGAACATACATCTTATTGCTATCGGGGGAAGCGCGATGCATAATCTGGCGTTAGAACTTCATAAAAAAGGATATCAGGTGACCGGTTCGGATGACGAGATTTTCGAACCCTCGAAATCCAGATTAGAAGCAGCAGGCCTGTTACCGGAAAAGTGGGGTTGGTACCCGGAACGCATCACCTCCCGTTTAGATGCCGTCATTTTGGGTATGCATGCCCGGGAAGATAATCCGGAACTACAAAAAGCACAGGAACTTGGAATTCCGATTTACAGCTATCCGGAGTATCTGTACGAGCAAACCAAAAACAAATTACGGGTCATCGTCGGCGGAAGTCATGGAAAAACGACCACAACTTCGATGATCATGCATGTTTTGAAAACGTGCGGAATAGAATTCGATTATATGGCCGGAGCCTTATTGGAAGGCTTCGATACCATGGTTCACCTGAGCGACCGAAGTAAAATCGCTGTTTTCGAAGGAGACGAATATCTTTCTTCTCCCATCGACAGACGCCCCAAATTCCATCATTATCATCCCGATATCGCTATCCTCACCGGCATAGCCTGGGATCATATGAATGTTTTCCCTACTTTTGAAAACTATGTAGAACAATTCGCTCTTTTCACCCGACAGATCACTCCGAACGGTAAACTCATCTATTACAAAAATGATGAAAATTTACGACAGCTCGCCTCTCGGGTACCCGCTTCTGTACAAGCGATCCCATATACAAGTTTTCCTCATTATACCGAAGAAGGGACCACTTATTTAGCAGGTAGCTTACCGACCCCTATTCAGGTATTCGGAGAACATAATCTTCAAAACATTTCAGCAGCCTATCTGGCTTGTAAAGAATTGGGCATCGACGAAACCGCTTTTTTAAAAGCGATCGCCACTTATAAGGGAGCAGCCAAACGCCTGCAAAAAATAGCCGAACAAAACGATACAGTCGTATTCCTCGATTTCGCCCATTCGCCATCAAAATTACAAGCGACCATAAAGGCGGTACGGGAACAATATCCCCGACGCAAGTTAATCGCTTGTATGGAATTACACACTTTCAGCAGCCTGAATGCAGCTTTCCTTCCACAATATCGTCATACCATGGACCTGGCAGACGAAGCTATCGTATTTTTTAATCCGGAAGTCGTAAAGCACAAACGCTTACCTGAGATCAGTTCCGAAGATGTCAGAAAAGGTTTCGACGATACGCAATTGAAAGTATTCACGGATAACCGGCAATTACTAGAAGAGCTAACACAAAAGAATTACGAAAATAGTGTATTGCTCATTATGACTTCGGGCAATTTTTCAGGCATCGATATAAAAGAATTAGCCACGCAACTCATTCATAAATAAAATATAGCCGGGAAAAATTCCCGGCTATCTCACCAAGCTTCTCCTCTCTCTCCGAATAAGAACATATTCGTATATTATCTCAAACAAATTATACGAAACAACTATTATCAATCCATTTTGTGACGCAATTTCAAAATTTAATTATAACTTATAAACGAAGGCTAAGGCAAATGTAAATAATTTTCAAAAGAAACACAAGAAACGGTCTTTACAAGTAAACATTTTTATATTGCACCAACCATGGATATGTCAATAAATCAAAGGCTTGCTAATTTTCTCTATGAGAAAAAAATTTCACAAGAAGAATTACGAATTAAACTTGGTCTGAAGACACGTCAACAAGTGAGTAACTGGTTAAATTGCCGGGATCACATACCAGACAAACATCTGATGGGAATTATCCGTCTATTCCCGGAACTAAATGCCAATTGGCTTATCCGTGAAATAGGAAGTCCGCTTATAGACCAAAAATCTCTCCGGCAAATCAATCGGAACGAATTCGGTTTCTGTGAGGAATGCTTGGAAAAAGACAAAGAAATAGAAACCCTGAAAACCCTACTACTCAAGAAAGAAGAAGAAATCGAGAAAAAAGAAAAAGAGATGCGCGAATCTTGCCGGGAATTAGGGAAAATGGAAGAACGTCTATCCCAATTCGAAAAAGTATTAGCACAAAAAGAATGTACCCATTAGAATAAAAATCCATTATTATTTGGAATTAAAAAAAAATCATTTCTATCTTTGTTGCATCAAAAGAGAATAGAAAAGATGACAAAACAAAATCACATGACTCAGAATTGGTGGTGGCACCGGTTGAACTTCGTAATAAACGATGAGGTTATGTGATTCTATTGTATAAAAGAACTGAAACGCCTGATGTTTATTACGAACATCAGGCGTTTTTCTTTTGCTTGATCATTAAAATCAGATAAACACACTAAAACACAAACAACATGAAAGGAGACAAGAAAATTACCCTGACAGAAAAAGAATTACCGACCAACTGGTACAACATCGTAGCGGATATGACCAACAAACCGTTACCTCCTCTGAACCCTGTAACCAAACAAGCAGCCAGTAAAGAGGACTTTTTGCCTATTTTTGCCGAAGAGTTAGTCAATCAGGAATTTTCGCAAGAACGTTTTATCGAAATTCCTGAACAGGTACAAGATTTGTACAAAATCTGGCGTCCGACTCCGCTAGTCAGAGCTTATGGACTGGAAAAAGCCCTGGATACCCCGGCCAGGATTTATTTCAAAAACGAAAGTACCAGTATGGCAGGATCACATAAACCCAACACCGCCATCCCACAGGCTTATTATAACTATAAACAAGGCATCAAACGCCTGACCACCGAAACAGGCGGAGGGCAATGGGGATCTGCCCTGAGCTTCGCAGCCCGTTACTTCGGAATAGATTTAAAAGTATTCATGGTGAAGGTCAGCTATAATCAAAAACCTTACCGTAAACTGATGATGAACACCTGGGGAGCCGACGTCATTCCTTCGCCGAGCGAACTGACGGAAGCCGGAAGAAAAATCCTGAGCGAACATCCCAATTCTTCGGGTAGTTTAGGTATCGCAGTATCGGAGGCTGTTGAAATGGCTGCCAAAGATCCCCAAACCAACTATACCATCGGCAGTGTATTGAACCATGTATTGATGCACCAAACCGTCATCGGAGAAGAAGCTATTCTTCAAATGGAAAAGGCAGGAGCGGAACCCGATGTAGTGATCGGTTGTTTTGGCGGTGGCTCGAACTTCGCCGGTATCGGCTTTCCTTATTTACGCAAAAAACTAACCGAAGGGAAACAGATCCGGGTCGTTGCGGTAGAACCTCAATCCTGTCCGAAACTAACCCGGGGAACCTTCCAATATGATTTCGGCGATACCGTAGGGCTGACTCCTCTCATTCCCATGTATACCTTAGGCCATAATTTCGAACCGGCCAATATTCATGCCGGAGGACTTCGCTACCATGGAGCAGGAGCGATCGTCAGCCAATTATTAAAAGACCGGTTGATCGAAGCTGTAGATATGCCTCAGCTAGAAACTTTTGAAGCCGGAGTACTATTCGCCCGTACCGAAGGGATTATCCCAGCACCCGAATCGACCCACGCCATCGCCCAGGCGATCCGGGAAGCCCAAAGGGCCAAAGAAGAAGGAAAAGAAAAGACGATCTTATTCAATCTTTCGGGTCACGGTATGATCGATCTGTATGCCTACGAACAATACTTCGCCGGTAACCTGCAAAATTATACCATCCCCGACAGTGAAATAACCTGCTCACTGAAAGATTTGGAGAAAATCATTTAAAAGCTAAAAGGCTATAAGCTAAAAGCGATAGGCTAAACCCACTCGCTTTTAGCCTTTAGCTTTTTGCCTTTAGCTTTTTGCTTTTTGCTTTTAGCCTTTAGCTTTTTGCCTTTAGCTTTTTGCTTATAGCTTTCCCGCCTTTCAGTTTTCCTTACAATAGCGCTTGATAACATTATAGGCGCTCACGATACCCAACTCACCGGCTTTACTCAAATCGGCATTTGCCAAAGCTTTTTGGCCGGTATAGATATACAATAGTCCCCGGTTGAAATAGGCTTCGGCAATATCCTTATCGAGTCTCAATACCTGATTAAAAGTTTCGATAGCCTTCTCGATCTCGCCATTTTTGGCATATACATTGGCCATATTGAATAAGGCAAAAACAAAATCAGGGTCTATCCGGAGACATTCATTATACCCTTCTATGACCTGAGAATAATCTATCTTGCGTTGCATTTGCTGTTGTTCACCGACAATACGGGGAGTCTTATCATCCACAGATTCGATATAATCGAACATCAACATTCTGGCATTAGCTAAATTAAACAGTGCCAAAAGATTATCGGGTTCTTTCTCCAATATCGCCGAAAAGTCTTCGATGGCTTTGGCATACTCCTTTTGATTGAGATAAATACTTCCCCGGATCAAATAAGCATCCGCATCCCCTGTCTGCATTATCCGCCCGGTCAGCTCTTCGACATAAGATTCTGCAAAATCGGCCGGATATACCAAATCTTTATTACATAGCGTAATAGCCGGATTATAATTATGTGCCTGATTATAATCCATAATATGCCGGTTATAATATTGTACTTTACCACTTCTCAGGGAATCCAGGCTCAGGTATTGCACATAAAATACATCCTGTAATTCGATGATCACTTTCTTATCCTGCACCCGTCCGTTGATCACATCCCGCACTTCGTCATGTCGGGCATTGATATCGATCAACTTCTGGAAATTGGCCGTAGTATCTACCAAAGCATTCTTATCTCCTTCTTTCATCCGCTTATAGCGATCCATGATCTGCATCGCCAAATAATGATCCTTATCGGCAGCCTCGAAATCCTTTAACTCCTGATTAACGGCCGCCCGTGCCAAATAAGCTTTCACAAAATCCGGATACAAATGAATACTCTCAGTGAAATCATCGTAAGCCCCATACCAATCCCGGATATCCATTTTCAGCAATCCCCGGTTGAAATAAATCAGGATATTATCGGGATTCATTTCCACCACTTTATCCAAATCCCGGATAGCCGCATTTTTCTCGCCTACCTCTGCCCGCAACATAGCCCGGTTGTAATAAGCATAAATATAATTGCTATCGATCCGGATCACTTCACTATAATCGTTCAATACTTCCGGATATTTCTTCATTTCATACCAAACCATCGCCCGGCTCATCAATATACGCTTATTCTCGGGATTAGCTTTTAAAGCCCGGTTAAAATCTTCGATGGCATTGTGATACTCTTTATGCTGAAACCACAAATATCCTCTCAAACCGAAAGCATCGTCCGAAAACATATTCAACCGGATAGCAGAACTACAATCGGCCATCGCTCCCTCCCAATCGTCCAGTTTTTCCCGGACCACAGCCCGGTTTAAATAAGCGGCTACCAGTTTACTATCGATCATCAACGCTTTCGAGTAGTCTTTTTCAGCAGCCTTAAAATCCCCCATTTCAGCTTCGGTAATCCCCCGGTTGGCATACACATAAGCATCCCTGGGCTCTAAAGCGATCGCCTGGGCATAGTCGGCCATCGCCTCCTCATATTTACGTAAGTTATGCCAAGCCACTCCACGATACATATAAGCATGAAAATAATTGGGATTCAACTCGATTGCCTTCGAATAATCCTGTATCGCCCCTTCATAATCATCCAGATTCAATTTGGCCAGCCCCCGAAAGAAATAAGGCTCCGACAAATAGGGCTTTACCCGAATAATGTTATTAAAGTTATCTATAGCAGAAATATAATCATCGAAATAAATGGCATTTTGTCCCATCCGGAGGATGTTATTGGTATTCCACTGAGCATATCCCCTCCAAGAACACAGGAACAAAAAAGCAAATAAAATAAACGTTCTCCTCATTTTTCTCTAAAGTTTATGCGCTAAAGATAAATAAAAAAGATATCGGATACAAATCTCAATCCGAGGTTCAACCATCAAACAATACCAATAAATAATCTTTTACAATACAACTAAACAAAACCCTATTCATAGTATATTATAGAACATATATTATTCCAATTTATTTGATTAATATAATAATTTTGTAATCAGACAACAGGTAATTGGTCTGATTACCTATTATTAATCTTTAAATCTAAAGCATATGAAAAAGATTCATTTTATCATGATCAGTTTAATTATACTACTAAACGCATGTCAAAAAAGTGATTATTTACCAATCGATGATCAACATCCCAAAGGGAATTTATCTGAAAGACTTTGGATGATTAAAAAAGTTTCTTCAGATATAGAGACAAAAGCTAATGCTCCAATGGATAAAACTTGGTGGCCAGGACAAACGATCAAAATTAAATTCTTAAATGGTAGTAGCAGTATTCAAGAAAAAGTCAAAAAATACGCTGCAGAATGGTTGGATTATGCTAACTTAACCTTTGAATATGTTGATAAAGCTGAATATGCCGATGTCAAGATCGGTTTTGATATGAACGACAGTTATATAGCCTATTCAACCATCGGTATAGATTGTAAGAAAGTCTCTCAGAATGAAGCTTCTCTACATTTTGTATACCTCGAAGCAGAAACAGATGAAACAATTATCAGGGGAGAAATTTTAAGAGCATTCGGATTAGTATTAGGATTAACTTTCGAACACCAAAATCCAAATTCAACAACATTATTAAAACCCACAGCAGACTTAGCCAGTACATATAATCTAACTCAAGAACAAGCCAATGAAATAAAGAAACAATACACGACAAACTATACGAATTACACAACCTACGATAAAAGTTCCATTATGGTTTTAGACATACCAAGAAATTTGTTAGTGACAGCTAGTACTTATCCCCCAGCCAATAAAACACTATCTCAAACAGATATTAATTTCATAAAAAATCTTTACACACGTACACCTTATGGAGAGATTAGCTCTTTCATTAGCGTAAATTGTTCAAATTGTTTCGTGAGAGGAGAAATTAGAATATCTCATAATGGAGGTGAAATGATAGGGCAACTTAATATATCGAATTGGAGTAAAAATATTAGTTCATCAAGATTTAACCTTAAACTTGGCGATAAAATTAAAATTGATTATAAATTATATTTTAGTAAAGATGGAAAAACACAAGTGACCAAGGGGGGAGTTTACGCAAAAGCAGACCAAGGAATAATCATAAATCCTTATCTCGATACTAATCAAGCAGGTGCATTAGTTTCAGAATCTGACACTTTCTATGTCACTCCAGTCAATACACGATTTGCGATTAATATTATGGAACTTAAAACTTGGTAATTGTCGACTACTTCTAAGAGATCGCAAAATAATTTTGCGATCTCAAAATTCACTTAATAATATTAGATAAAATTTTGCGACACTGTCCAAAATTTTATGTAAATAGAAACAGGATTCAGTTGTAAGCCTTCTTATATCTGGATTCTATTTTCAAAAATAAGCATAAATTGGTTCATAATCCCCCAGTTCGAAATAAGCATCGTCCATTTCTTTTTAATCTCCACAAGCGAGAGATACACGGTCTTTTTTACTGCATCGTCCAAGGGGAATAAGAGCTTTGATTTCATGTACTTTCTGATTTTCCCGTTCAGATTTTCAATGAAATTTATGATATAGATTATTTTTTTGATTTCCAGCGAGAACTGGAAGGGAATGGTCAGGTCATTCCAGTTGTTCCTCTATGAAAGTATGGTATAAAGATACTTTCCTCCCCATTTCTTTTCCAGATTGTAAAGTTCAGTGGCAGCCACTTCCTTGT
>OGRG01000096.1_pt1 | contig 98273 bp, 91 predicted proteins | sample 1553501 | NCBI WGS metagenome assembly OGRG01 (sample SAMEA2580018, study PRJEB22360) | human gut metagenome | biome: human gut; feature: human-associated habitat; material: faeces | place: Denmark | collected 2008/2010 | reverse complement strand
TGTTAAGTTCGTTTGCTGCAATCTATTTAATGTTGATGATGAGCATTTCCATGTCGAACACTAGCAATAGCATCAACAAAACTATTGTTGATAACATAACGCTACCAACCCGAAGGTCAGTAGCGTTATGTTCATTAGAATGGTACGTCGTCATCGTTCATTGCAGTAGCAACAAAACTAGCTGCTTTAGCTTTAGCCTCGCGCTTTGCAGCAATAGCAGCACGAGCATCATCCATAATTTGCTTGATAAGTACATTATATGCACCAACAAGAACAGGGTCAGCAGGCTGTTCGATACCTACAATATGATATACATATCTATCATAATCCACAACATTGTAAAGATTATCTTTACGAGTAAATGGATTACGGTCTTGTACACCAGCAGGTACAAACTGGCAAAGAACTTTGACAGCAACACCAGTCAGATACATACTAGCAAAACCAGCCTCAGCAGCTTCGCCAACATAGTTGACAAATCTACCGTAGAACTTGTCTTTGCGCATTACAAGCAGTATCTGATTGAATGGCATCTGAATAGCACCAAGCATACCCATTCGATGTGTACCATCAGGCATACTTTGAGCACCTTTGACAGGACTAGCAATAGTAACAAACGCATTGAGATAAGAATTGCCATTACGACCTGTACGTTCTTGACAATCAATATTAGTAATGACAGTAGTCATTACATAACTATGACCATCAGTACAGATGCGTTTAACAATATCATCAATGGTTTCCACTTGCGCAGAATTTTGGTTATCTGTATCAACGGTAGGTTGAACAGGTTGGTTAACACTAGTAGTTGGATCAACTACATTAACATTCTCAGGAGCAGCAGCACCTTGTGCAGCTTGTGCAAAATCTTTAACGTTTGGCATGACTATTAAGTATTTAATTACGCTAATCAGTAGCATTACTGACAGTTGTTTTTGTTTCAACTGCAAAGTATTTAATGTTGATAATGAGCAATACCATCTAGTAGAGATTAATCTCTACTAAAATAACTAACAATAGCCGATAGTATTCCAAATACAATAGCAGCAATCTGTTCATCACTAGTTGGTTCTACGTTCAATGCTAGTATGATAGCTAGCATCATCAGTATGATTGCAACTAACAATAATGGTTTGTTTGTTCTCATAATGATTAATATTAATAGTTAGTAATGTAATGAGATGAATAATCTCAAAATATTTAATGTTGATAATGAGAGTGAGAACTTTACTTTCTCCTAGAACTTGACGGGGGTAGTCAAGTCCAATTTAATGACCCACCCCTCCTACTCACTAGCCTCATCAAAACACTAATACATTTCATTTTTATTCCCCATCTTTATCACCTTCATTATCTTTATCTTCTCTATCACTTTTATCATCTTTTATCATCACTTAATTACCATCATCTTTACTATATTATTCATTATTATTTTCACTATTATTATCATTAACTCTATCAACTTTAGGCTAGGATAGTCAATCAAGTTTAACATGACCGGGTGTTTATATTCACTAGCCTCACTATTACATCAATACATTCAATTTTTCAATCATCATCATTATCACTATCATCATCGTCATTATCCTTATTATTACATTTATCTTCATTATATTTATAACCTTCTTTTTCAATACTATCATTTTCATCTTTATCATCATTATTAATTCTTTTACTTTCATCATTACCAATCCCAATCAATTTTACCAGTATCAACTTCTTCTGCTTCAATTATTTCAGTTTCATTATTTTCATTATTTGCTTTATCTACATTATTCTCATTATCATCATATAAATAATCAAGTTCACTTTTATATACTTGTTTATTTTTAATTATAATACAATTATCATCTTTAACTAATCCTATTCTATCTATATAATTAACATTATTATCAAGTTTTATTTTAGAATCATCAAGTTTACCTTTAGTAATAATTTCATGAAATTTATTAATATCACCTTTAAATATAACTCTAGGATTAACTTCAAACATACTACGTTTATCTGTTCTACGAATAATATTAAGTTTTTCTAATGTAACAATAGTATTAGCAAAATCTCGTTTATTACATCCACTTCTAATTCCATTCCTACAAACAGCATCAAATAAATCCTTACTAATTTTAACAACATTAGAATTAAAACAAATAGTATAATTAATAAAATAAAAAAGTTCATGAAGAATTATACTTCTTAATTCAACTATTTCTCTCCAAGCATTAATACCAATATTAGAATAATATCTTTTAATAATTTTACCTGTATCAAAACATTCCATACGTCCAGTATCACATAGATATTTTTTATTATTATTTTTAACATCAATATCAAAAGTATTAGGTATAATAATACTTCTATCATTAGCTATATCTTTATTAATAGCATCAATAACAAGTTTATTATAAACTCTACTAGGTTTAAAATCTTCTTTGTATTATAATTACTATAAAGATATATTATATATAGATATATTATATAGATTCACTGTGACCCGCTTCGGACTTTCGTCCTCCGCTATACTCCCCTTAGAGGATGGATATAATCAGTACCAATCACATCAAGTTAATCAATACTATCATCATTATTAATATCTCTATTAATATCATTAATACTAATATGATTAAGTCTAGCTTATCTTCATCCTCCACGGGGAGTATGACTTGCATATTCATAATCATATAATCCTCTACGATTGAAATGTTAAAAATAGTTTTTCTCTTGGTAGATTCATTCAAACTCTTACATTTGCTAAAAACAATTAAGTTATGGGTAAAGATAAAAGTGAAACTAAACCTAAATACACTAGAGAATTTCATAGTGGTGAAAGGAATAAAAAAGAAGTTAAAGTTCCTAGTAAACTTAAACTTGGAAATATTGGTATTGATAGTATTATTAAAACTAAATAATTTAGTGTTATGATTAAAGTTGAAAGTAAATTTAAAGATTTTGGTATTCAAATACCTACTGACATTAGCGAAATAACAAGTGAAGCACTTGACGCTGTTCTTACTAATGTAGTTATTGCTAAACATTATTGTGTTGTTGCTCTTTGCCAAAATGAAAGTTTGTTCGGTGTTATTAATAATAAAGTAAGTACAGTTGAGGTTATGCCAATTATTGCTAAAATTAGTAAAGAAGACGCTGAACTTATTGGTATGAACCAAATGGATAAGATTATTATTGACCGTTCTACTCTTGAACGTGGTTATCATCTTTATCTTAAACATAATGTTCTTAGTCCTCAATTTGTTAATAAGTATATTACTAATGATACTGAACTAACTCGTTCTATTACTGTTGGTACTTTTGGACAAAATCAAGGATATAAAAAAGGACAAAAAGTTTGGTTTGTTGAATTTAAAGTTATAGCTATTAATGATTTAAGAGCTGCTATTACTGATAAACATAAAGCTATTAATCCTTTTGTTTATCATTCTGCTGAAAAAGCTAATTAGCCATTTCGTCTAAATAATCGAACTCTTCTTAGAACTACTTATGTATAATTTAAAATTATAGGTACTTGTGTTCTTGTTTATAGTAGTAATCTAAGAAGAGTTCTTAAACTTTCAATTATGGATTTTAAGACTAATACTAGTTTTAATATTGCTAATACTAGTTCTCATGAAGATTTTGATGATGATTATATTCTTATCTATAAAGATATAAATAATATATTAGATGATATTGGATTTCAAGGTGATGATAGAATACTTTGTAAATCTATTATTGAAAGTCTTGAAAAAGAAGCTAGTATTAATATACGAAAAGATAAATGTGTTGCTATTCCTCATATTGGTACTATTCAAAAGAACTGGTATCGTTCCAAACTTATTAGTCATTATAAAGACTTTAAAGAAGCTAGAAAAACTATGACTAGAGAAGAGTATAAAGAATATACTGCTAAAGTTATGGAAGAAGAAAAGCAAAAACATTATGAAGAAGAAGAAAAGATTAAGACTGAACTTAAGTTTAAAAAGAAACTTCTTCCTATTTGGATTAAACTAAGTAAAAAACATAGTGCTGCTTATGCTAATCTTTGGCTATATGCTATGGGTAAACTTGAAATTATTGAATTTGATGAAGAAGTAGAAGAAATATATGAACGGTTTGGAATTGGATTGGATGCTGACCATAGATGAAACTGGTATGCCAAAAGCTCCTACACTTAAACAACTTCTTGATAGAGATGTTAGTCTTCTTTATACTAGAGATAAATCTCCTAATAAAGAGATGTATGTTAAAGAAGTTGGAGTTATTTATTATCTTGGTGACCCTAAAGGTCCGTGTCTACAAGAAGGTCTTAGTGAAAAAGAAGCTCTTAAGAAAGCTATTGAAAACTTTGATTTACCTAAAAATTATCAACCTGATATTCTTGTTTGGAAACTTATTAAAAGATATTATAATCAAAAAGCAGGAGCTGGTATGGAAGCTGTACTTAATATTAAGCGTGGTATTCATAATGTTGCTTTAGCTGCTAGCAAATTAAATGAGTTGCTGAATGATAAGTTATCTGATGGTGCTAGTCTAGAAGATGTTCCAGTTGTTATTGGTTATATGAAACAAATTAATGATTTAGCTAATCAGTTTCCAAACACGATTAAAGCTCTTAATGTTGCTGAAGAAAATCTTCTGTATGAACAAGAGAATGTTGCTGGTAGAGGTGGAGTTGAAATTACTAGTAGTATGATTGAGGAATAAGCTGATGCTAATCCACTTCATCCTCCACGGGGAGTCTAGCGTAGGCACGTAGTGCCGAAGCGGGTCCAAACTAGTGTTGAACTTAATGGTATTAATAATATGGAACTTAGAGATAAAAGATATAATGATATTAGACTTATTTTTCACGAAGAAGAACATAAATATAATGATAGTCTAGGTAATGATTATATTTCAACTACTACTATCCTTCATAATTATGCTCCAAAGTTCGATAAGAACTATTGGTTGAGAAAGAAGTCTAAAGAACTAGAAATAAGTGAGAAGAAACTAGAAGAACAATGGTCAACTATTACTAAAGAAGCTTGTGAACGTGGAACTAATACTCATAATGGTCTTGAAGATGGTGTTAAAGGAGCATCTATGTTTCAACAAGCTATTAATTATCTTGATAAACGTGAAGATGGTGTAATGGTTACTATTGCTGATATTCCAAATTTTGGTGCTAATTATAAACTTCTTAATCTTAAAGATTTTATTGAACTTACAAATAATCGTTATCCTCTTATTTATGATGCGTTTAAAATGTACACTGAAAGAGGATATAAGATTTATAGTGAAATTGGTATGTTTCTTATAGATTGGTTAATTAGTGGAACTATTGATATTCTTCTAGTTAATGAAGATACTAATTGTGCTGTTGTAGGTGATTGGAAAACTAATCGTGGTGGGTTAAAATTTAGTAGTGGTTATTATAAGAAAGATAAAACAGTTAAACCTGCACAACAAACTAATGTTTGGGTTGATAAAGATGAACGACTTTTAGCTCCTCTTAATCATCTTCCTAATTGTAATGGTGCTATATATAATCTTCAACTTAGTATGTATGCTTTTGCTGTTGAATATATACTTGGTTTAACCATTAAAGGTATTTGGTTATGTCATATTGATAGTGATTTTGAACTTAATGAATATGGTATGCCAAAAAGATTTTCTGATGGTCTTTATCATATTAAAGAAAATCCTATTGAAACTACTAAATTTTTTACTATGAATTATCTACGTGATGATATTAATAAAGTTCTTAAAGATAGAGAATTACAAATTAAAGCTAGTGGTGTTCAAACTCAATTTAAACTTGCTATATGAAATTGAATAAAGATAATTTAATTGGAGTAATTATTGGATTTATTGTTTTAGTTATATTTGCTGTTTGTTTATCTAGTGGATGTACTAAACGTATTACTCCTGTTCCAGAGATTAGATATGTTCCTGTTACTGATTCTACTGCTGTTAATGAATTAGTTCTAACTAAAGAATTACTTCGTAGAACTCAAGACTCTCTTAATGCTTATAAATCTGATACGACTATTAGTGCTGATTATTTTGTTGCTAAATATAAGCTAGAACGTATTAGATATTATAATGATATTGCTGGTAAAGGAAATAATATTAAATTTCTTAGAGGTTGGATTCGTAGAACTCTTGATGAATAAGTTATGTATATTATTAATCGTAGAAAAAATATAAGATTAATTGGCGATGAACATCATATTGGTGATGACTTTGAATTTGTGATTTATAAAGTTCAAATTAAAGTTCTTTGGTTTTGGGTTACAATTAAAGAATTTGATGAAGATGAATATTATGATGCTGTTGATTGTTTTAGATATTGTACTAATCCTTATATAAATTAAATTATGGCTTACTTTGGAGATGCTTTTAAAAAACTATCTATTAAAGAAGGTGGTTATGTAAACGATAAAGATGATGCTGGTGGAGAAACTTATAGAGGTATCAGTCGTAAATATAATCCTACTTGGCAAGGTTGGACTATGATTGATTCTTATAAGAAACATTATACTGCTGGTAGTAAAGAATTTAAGTCTAAACTTGATAATGATGTTCAACTTCAAAAACTTGTTTGGCAAAAATATAAAGTAGGTTATTGGGATGTATTTGAACTTGATGATTTTAATAGTCAGAGAGTTGCTGAACAATTATTTGATACTAATGTAAATTGTGGTCAAGTTGCCGCTATTAAGATGGCTCAAAGAGTTCTTGGTCTTAAAGAAACTGGTAGATGGAATCTTGATTTGCTTAATAAACTTATAGAAATAAAAGATTAACTTAATACTGTATAGAATTATGAAGAAGATGCTAATAGCAATATTTATAATAGCGATTATCAATTTATGTGTTACTCTGTATTTATCAATAAGTCGTTTTAGTGTAGAAGCCAATTCATATAATAAAAGTGACACCGCTATTAATCATGTTCGGATTGATTCTATACAGTTAGTTATAACTGAAAGAGAAAGTATAGTTTATAAACTTAAAGAACATGAAAAAGATATTGAAGATAAAGTTATTAGTCTTAATGATAGTGCTTCTTGGGAGTTATTCAAGAAGTTGGTGTCAGAGTGAGATTGATAATGTAGTGCATCCTCCACGGGGGGTCAACACTACTGATACAACTGTTCTTGTCCCTATTAATATGATTAAGATTGCTAATACTAAGATTATTAAAGCTAAACTTTATAAAGATATTATTAACGAACAAGATAGTATAATTAATCTTTATAAGATTAAATATAATGCTCTTTATAAAGAAGTTGAAACTTTACAAAATAATCTTGATAATAGTAATAAAGTAAATGATAATTTAAATAAGTCTATTGAACGTATTAAACGTAAGAATAAATATTTGGTAAGCGGTGGTGCTGTTTGCGCTATCGCTTTTGTTGTTTGTTTACTAGTTAAATAAAATATTATGGCTGATGGTAAATATCCTTTTCTAGAATACATTGAAGAACCTGATAAAGAGAAAAAGTATAAGAAAGCTAGTGATTGTGGATGGTATGACCCTCATAATAACTTTTTAATTGGAAATAGTGGTGGCTTTCTTTTAAATATTAGACCTGGCAAATTTGTTAATACTGAACTTTTTAATGAAGCTGCTAGAACATATCAAGCCACAGGTAAATATACTCAATTTAAAGTTGATAGTATTCCTCATAGACAATTTAGACGTAGAGAATGTGATAGACGACGTAATGGTTTTTCTGCTCCTTGTTGGCAAAATCCAGATGGAAGTATAGAAGATGTTTGGATAACAGGTGGTCATTATAATTTTCTTAATTATACTCGTATGGAGCGTACAGATGAATCATCTGTTATTGTTACTGAACATGGAGCTACTGCTAAAAAGATTTATAGTTTTCCTAGTTTTATTGATGCTCAATTTTGGACTTGGCAAATTATAGAATTTTGTAGACGTAATGGTTTACATCTTATTATTGATAAAACTCGACGTGGAGGTTTTTCTTATATTATGGCTGCTGATAGTTCTAATGAAGTTAACTTATCTAAACATAAAGTTGTTATTCATGTTGCAGCTGATAATAAATATTTAATTAAACAAGGAGGTTTAAGTGATTTTGCTGTTAATAACTTAAAGTTCTTTGAAGAAAAGACTCCATTTAAAAGAGGTATATATAGTCCTACTACTGATAGTTTTAAACTTGGTTATCGTATGAAAAATGGAGTTGAAGCTGATGATAGTTGGTCTAGTTCTCTTTTAAGTGTTAGTGCTAATAATAATCCTGACTGTGCTATTGGTAAAGATGCTGTTACAATTAAAGTTGAAGAGCTATCTACAATGCAGAACTTTGATGAGTTTATGAATGTAACTGAACCTACAATGACTGTTGGTACTCGTACTACTGGTACTCTTATGGCTTGGGGAACTGCTACTGCTGCTAATATGCAAATATTTGAACAAAACTTTTATAATCCTAGAGCATTTGGATTTATGGCTTTTGAAAATGTTTTTGATAATGATGCTCGTAATGAAGTTTGTGGATTTTTTAAATCTTATGCTTGGGGTCTTGAAGGAGAAATAGATGGAGTTAAAGGATTTGATGAAGATGGAAATAGTAATCTACGAATAGGGCTTCAGCTTGCTGCACGAGAAAGAATTGAAAAGAAAAAGACTGCTAAGACTTTTGCAGAATATCTTAATTATCTTGGTCAGCGTGCTTTATTTCCTGCTGAATCTTTTAGTAGTGCTAGTGAAAATATATTTAGTAGTGAAGCTCTTAATAAGTTTGAAGATAAACTTCGAGTTGATAATAGTTATAAGTTTTACACTGATGGTGAACTATTTGAAGATGGAACTAAAAAGATTTATTTTAAATCTAATGCTCGTATAAGAATTGAAAATCCTGATATGAAAACTTATGATTATATTCAAGGAGTTCCTAGACGTGGTAACGAAGACCCTCATGGTTGTATAAGAGTTTGGTTTGCTCCAGAATATGAAGAAACATATATTGGCGATAGGTTTATAAGAAGTATTCTTCCCGGTACTTATGTTGCAGTTTATGACCCTGTTGGTATTGATAAAGATAAAAAAGAAATTACTGATAGACATTCTCATAATAGTATATTTGTTATTGAAATGCCTAGAGAACGTAATGGATTTAAACCTAAATTATGTGCTGCATATTATGGACGTACTGAAAGACTAGAAGAAGCCGATGAAAAGTTTTATCGACTATGTAAATGGTATAATTGTATTGGTACTGGACTTGTAGAAATAAATCGTGGTGAAACTGTTTCTAATTTTCGTAAATGGAAAGCTACTAAATATCTAGGTTATGAACCTTTATATGTTTGGGATTCTGCTGTTAAAGAAAAAGTTAGTACTAGTTATGGTTATAATATTGGTAGTGGTCCTAAGAAACTAGATGGTCTTCGACTTCTTAAAGAGTTCTTATATGAAGTTATTGGTAAGAATGAATTTGGAGAAGATATTTATGTTTTTGAAAGATTTCTTGATTATCAAACAATTCTTGAACTTAAAAAGTTTAATGCTGAAGGTAACTTTGACCGTATATCTAGTCTTATACTTTTAGGTATATATTGGAAGTCTATTGATATTAAAGGTAAGCGAGAACTTGCTAGTCGTAAGAAAGTTACAGAAGAGAATGATAAAACAGATATTTTTAATAGACAATGGTTTTAAGATTAAACAAATAAAGATATGTATAATTTTGGTAGACTTGATTTCCCTAATCAGCATGTTAGTTATGCTGAAAAACAAGAAGTTGATTGGTATGCTAAGTGCTGTGATTATGTTATAGAAGCTGGTATTGCTTGTAAAGCTGATTTTAATGTAGAAGAAAAATTTAATATTCTTCTTGGCAATATTCCTAGAGAATATTATAGAAAAACTCTTAATCCTTATAATGAGAAAGATGAAAATCTAACTCGTTTTCCAGCTACTATGCGTAATTATGATATGATGAAAGGTATTATTAGAAGATATATTGGTGAATATATTAAGAATCCACATGATTTTATTGTTGGAGCTAATAATCCTGAAGTTGTATTTGCTAGAGATGCTGAACTTGGTAAACAAATTATGATGCTTGCTGAACAAGCTGTTGCTAAGAAGATACAAGAAAGTTATATGCAGTTTGTTAATGAAGGTAATAATCCTGAACAATTTAATCCTGAACAAGCTGTTGATATTGAATCTTTTATTAAAGAATTTAATGAAAATTTTATTGATGATATTAGTGCACAAGGACAAGATTTAATTAATGTTATTGATGACCTTACTGATGCTTTTACTATATACGCTAGAGCTTATTTTGAATTTGTTGCTTTTGGAGCTTGTTATACATATAGAGATGTTATAGGTAATCAATTAATTAAACGTGTTGTTAGTGTTAGAGATGCTTTTCCTGTTCCTAACGATAATATGTTTGCAGAAGATTATGATATGTTTGCTGAACGTCGTATGTTGACTAAACAACAAATTATAGATGAATTTTATGAATATCTTTCTGAAAAAGAACGTGAAGCTCTTGATACATATTATCAATATAGTGCTACTACTTCTAGTGATAAAGCACTTTTAAATTGGGATAAATATATGTATTATTTTGGTGATATATGTAGTAAATTTAATAAAGATGATTTGCAACATATTAAGAACACTAATATAATGGCTAGTGATGCTAATAATGGTTTATTTGAAGTTTGGCATACTGTTTGGAGAGGTGAAATAAAAGAAGGTATTCTTACATATAGTAATGGAGCATTTGTTACAACAAGAATTGTTGATGAAACTTATCAGCTTAACCCTGCTAGTGGTGATATTAGTATTGAATGGGTGTGGCGTCCACAAGTTTATGAGAGCGTTAGAATTGGTTCTCGTGCTACAAGCATATATCCTTATAAGGCTCGTCCTATTGCTTATAATAGGAATGGCAAACTTCCTTATAATGGTATTGCAGAACTTTTGCCAGGTTTTGGAAGATTTAGTATTGTAGATACAGTTATTCCTTATCAAGTATTTCGTAATATAGTTTCTTATCATAGAGAAATGGCTATTGCTAAAAATAAAATGAATGTTCTTATGATTGCTAAATCTCTTCTTGGTAAAAAGCCTGCTGAAACTATATATCGTATGGCTGCTGATGGTGTACTCTATATTGACGATGAAGATGATGCTAATTTAGTTAAAGCACAAAATGTTCGTTATCTTGAAAGTCGTATGAATAATTATATTACGGAACTTGGGCAACTTATTCAAGAGATTGAACAGACTGCTAAAATGGAATGTGATATGACTCCACAACGTTATGGTGAGATTGCTAATAGTGCTGGTAAAGGAGTTACTGATGAAGCAGTTATTCGTGGAAGTATGGGTTCTGTTATTATTGAATTTATATTTGATAAAATGAGAGAACGAGATTATCAAGCTGAAATGGATTATACTAAACTTGCTTGGATTGATGGTCTTAATACTTCTTATAAAACTAAAGATGGTGATATTAGATATTTAAGTCTTGATGTTAATAGTCATATATTTGCCAATTATATTGTTACTTGTAAAACTTCTGTTAAAGAACGTGAGAAACTTGAACAATATAAACAACTTGCATTTAGTGCTGCTCAAAATGGTAATATGGATATGGCTAATGCTGCTATACGTGGAGATAATGTTGCTCAAATTAGTAAACTTATTGATAAGTATCAAAGCATTCAACGTGAACATGAGCTTGATGTTGAACGTGTTTCTCAACAAACAGAACAACTTCGTCAAGAATTTGAACTTGCTAAGATTGATAGAAAAGCAGAACAAGATAGAGAAACTATTAGAGTTGAAAAATATCTTGATGGTCAGATTGAAGCTATGAAAACAAATGCTAATATTATGAGTTTTGATAACGGTCTTAGTGATGCTGAAAAGAGTCAAGCTGAAGAACGTATGGAAAATGCTAGACTTAATCTTGAACGTAGTAAACTTAGTTTAGATGCTCAAAAGACTTCTGTTGAAGCGCAACTTAAAGAAAAAGAATTAGCTGTTAAACTTAAAGAAAGTGATGATAAAGTCAAGATTGCAAAAGCGAATAAAAATCGCTATGATAGTAAAAGTAAATAATCGACTGTACTTCTAAATTTTGTTCATAATAGGGCTGGACTTGCTTGTGAAAGTAGGTTCAGCCCATTTTCATTTTTCTTTACATCACATGAGCCATTTTAAGCTCATTCTAAGCACTTTATTCATTTCGTGATAGATTAATCATTATGATAAAATTTGATTCATACACGGCTTCTCTGAAAGCGACAGGATAGGTTATCAGTAATAAATATCCTAGTTAGCAATAGTATGTTAGTCGGCAAATCGGCTTAAAGGTGAACATATTTTAACGATACAAGTAAAACTCGTATTATTATTATAGTTTATATTTGTGATATAGTAATTAATTAAAAACAAAGAGTTATGCCTAATTTTGATAGTTTTGGTTTTAATGGTGAAACATCTAATGGTGATGGAAAACCTACTGACGACATTACAGACCTTGATACAGGTAAAACAGGGCAATTAGATGCTGATGGTAATCCTATTGATGATATTACTGGTGGTAATAATGGAAATGGGAATAGTAAGACTAATGCTAATAAAGATGACCAATCTTCATCCTCCACGGGGGGTCAGCCTACTAGTAAAGCGAATGACGCTGATGCTGAACATGGTTTAGAAGAAGGTACTATTATCGAAGATGGAGATAATAAATATACTGTTGATAAAGACGGTAATCTTATTGACGATAAAGGTAATATCTTTAAAGCTAAAAATGAAGTTGCTGCTTATCTTAAAGAATTTGAAGTAGAAGATACTAAAGAAGAAAATACTATTGATGTTAAATCAATTCAAGAACTTGTAGGTGTTTCTGTTACTTCAGAAGATGGTAAAGCTGTTACTTTTGAAAATACTCCTCAAGGAGTTGCAAGTTATATTCAATCCGTTATTGATTTAAAACGTGATGAATTTGCTCAAGCTGGTGTTAATAAATTATTTGAAGATTATCCTATCGTTGGTGATTTTCTTAATTATTATGTTGCAAATGGTAATTCATTTGAAGGCTTTGGTGAACTTCGAGATAGAAGCGGTATTGAAGTAGATGAAAATAATGTAAGTCAACAAGAAGCTATTGTTCGTGAGGCGTTTAAGGAATTTAATCGTCGTGGTAATGTTGATAAGTATATTCAATATCTTAAAGATAGTAATGAACTTTTCAATGTTGCTAAAGAAGAACTTGAAGCTCTTCAGAAAGCTGATAACGAAATGCGTGAAGCTAATGCTAAAGAAGCTATGCGAGTTAAAGCAGAAGAAGAGAAACAACTTGTGGAATTTTGGAATGGAGTTAAAGAATGTATTGATAAACGACAAATTGCTGGTTATCGTATTCCTGAAACTGTTATTATTGAACGTAATGGAAAACAAATTTCTACTACTCCAGAAGATTTCTTCAATTATGTTTATCAAGTTGATGATAAAGGACTTTCTCGTTATGAAAATGATTTAATGAAGTTATCTCCTGCTGAAAGACGCGATGAAGAACTGCTTAAGGCTTGGCTTAAATATACAGGTAAAGGTTATGATAGTTTGATAGAAATGGCTGTTTCTGATAAAGAAGCTAAAAAGTTGAAACTTACTGCTAGTCAACGTAAATCTACAAAAGGAGCTATTAAAATAACTAAACCTGACAGTAAAAAAGACGTTCTGAAAGATGAGCGTTTTGGTTATTAACATAATAGTAAATTTGTAGATGAAAACATTACGTGTTATTGGACAAACTCGTTATGAAGATAGAGGTTATTCTAATGAAGAATCAATTGCTTATCTTCAGCTTCAAAAGCCAGAAGAAATTAATAGTTTTCTGACTTATAATTATGGTATGGATGATGACCGTTTTCCTTTAAGTTTTATTACTGAAGGTCAAGGTAGTCGTGGTATTAAAGATGTTGCTACTGTACAATGGACTTGGAAAACTATGGGTCGTATGAAGTTTACAGACTTTGTAACGTACTTTAATACTAATGTTACTAAACCCGGTCAAAATGGTAGTGAATTTGAAGTTCATTTCTCTACTCATTGGTTTATTGAACAACATGGTCTTACTGCTCCCGATGGTGTTACTCAAGTTCGTATTCAGAAAGACTTAGGTGAATCTGCTTATGGTTATGCTTATCTTCTGAAACTTACTTCTCCTAATCCTGATGCTTATGTTGACCCTCAATGGTTGGCTAAAGGTATGTATTGGGCAATAAGTGCTCCTACTGTTTCTGAATCTTATTCTAAAGGTAACAGAAGCAATACTATGGGTCCTGCTGGAATGACTTCTCAACTTGAGTTTTATCGTTATTCTAAAGAAATAGCTGGTAATCTTGCTAATGTTGTTACTCAATATCAATTCCAAAATGATAATGGCGGTACTTCTAATCTTTGGATTAACGAAGAGATGCGACAGTTCAACTTGCACATGAGAGTAATGAACGAAGAACGTTTGTGGAAGTCTGAATATAATCGTTTACCTGATGGTACTATTCCTTTGAAAGACCATGATAATGGTAAACCTATTCCTCGTACTGCTGGTATGTTAGAAATTTGTCGTGAATCTAACTACGATACTTATGGTGAAGTTCTAACACTTAATAAACTTGAACGTACAATTGGTGATGTTCTTGACCGTGATACTCAAGATGGTGATAAGAAAGTTGTTCTTATGGGTGGTAAAGGATTTATTCGTGACTTTGAAATGGCTATCAGAACTGATGCTAAAGAAAACGGATTTATTACTCCTCTTGGTGAAAAGATGATTCAAGATAATGGTGATGGTCTTTCTTATGGACGTTACTTTAATAAGTATAAAACTCCAGATGGATATATCATTACTGTTATTCATAATGCTTATTTCGATAAGGGTACTGATGCTGAAGCTGCTAAGCAAAATGGTATGATTCATCCTACTACTGGTTTGCCTATTACTTCTCATCAAGCTGCTTTGATTGATATGAGTAATTATAAAGGTAATCAGAATGTTCGTATAGTACGTCAAAAAGGACAGGCTTATAAAGCTAAAGTTATTGAAGGTATGACTGATATTCCTGCTTGCTGGGGATTGCCTAATACTAATCATGCAGCTACTGAAATTGATATGGCTCGTTATGAAGTTAAAGGCTCTATTGGTTTGCAGGTAGATAATACCACTAAGATGTTCTTATTGAAATGTGTATTATAATCATTTAAAAGAAGCTATTTAAGATATGGATTTTAACAAAGTAAATGAAGCTAATAAAGCAGGAGAAAATACTCCTGCTGCTTCTAATATAAATACAGATAAACAGGTTATACCCCCCGTAGAGGATGGAGTAGATAAACAGCCTGCTAATACAGTAGGATTTAGAGATGAAAGTCTTGATGAACCTTATACTGAAAAACGAACTATTACTATTAATTTAGTTACTAATTATTCATTATATCGTAGAGTTAATGATAAAACATTACCTAAACGAATGGATAAGATTGGTAGTTGTGTTCGTAGTTCTCGTACTCTTTCTTCTAATAAAGGTGAGATTGAATCTTATTTTCCTGCTTTAATTGGTCTTGCTCCTAATAATGAAAACTTTATTTCACGGGTTAAGGCTTATCTTAATAATATTAGTGTTTCAGTTGATGAACTAGGTAAGACTTTTGATATTTCTTTCTTTTGGAATCGTAAACGAGATTATCTTTGTTTTAGAGCCAAAGAAGAAGCTATTGAAACTGCTTATATGAATAGTGACCGTAAAGGAGTTAAAGAACTTAGAGAAGCTCTTGAAGCTAAGATTACTAAGTTAAATCTTCTTGAAAGTGAAAAGTATAAATATGGTTATCCTATTGTTCTTGATGATTATCTAATTTATCGTCATTGTTTATTATATAAAGATGTAGCTAAAGATATTGCTCTTATTAATTCTGACCCATCTATTAGATTTTATTTTAAAGATGACCAAAGAGAAGCTGAGCGTCTTGCTAAACATCGTCAGGAAATTAATTCTGCTAAAGGCAATTATGTTAAACTTCTCACGAATAGTGATTTGTTTGATGCTGTATTTATTCAATACTGTGTTGCCAATAATATTAATATTCCTAACGGTATGGCTATGGATACTGTTGATAAACAATCACATCTTGATAAATTTAGTACAAATGAACCTGCTAAGTTTAATAAACTTTGCAATGATAAAGATATTACTATTAAATCTTTAATTGAGGTTCTTATTTCTCGTGGAGAATTTATCAGAGCAATTCATAATCAGAATATTACTACTCCTGATGGTGAGTTCATTGGTGCTAATGTTAAAGAAGCTGTTACATGGTTTAAAAATCCTACTAATAGTGCTCTTGTTAGTGCTTATAAAAATAAACTTAAAAACATTTGATTATGAACATTGGGGAGATGCACGTAACGTTCAGAGAACTGGCACAACAGATGGGTATGCAGACCGTTCGTGCTATTCTCATGGAAGATATAGATATTTGTCTTAATGCTGCTATAATTGAAAAAGCTAGAAATGTAATAGTAGAAAACGTTGGACCTGTTCCTTATAATGATAAGGTTGCTCGACAAAATGCTTCTATTAGTCCTGTTAATGCTCTTAGAACTTTATACACAGCGGGTACTGTTAACGGCGGAGATATTACAGGTAATGGAACAGAAGTTGACCCTTATAAAATTAATATTGATAGCAACGAAATAATGCTATATACAGGCTTTCAAGTTAGTTATAATGGCAAGACAATTTATGATTGCAGAATTATTGAAGCTGAAGATTTAGGTCAAACGCTAAGAGATTTTTGTAATCGTGCTGCGAAAGATGCTCCAATAGTTACTATATTTGGAGATGAATCTGGTATTAATGTTAATATATATACTGGACGTAATAATACAGTTAAACCTCAATTAGTTAAATATCTTTATATCAAAGAACCTGCTAAAGTTAAATTTGATGAAGATAGAGAAGAAGATTGGGTTAATTGTGATTTACCTCCTTATTTACATATGGAAATAGTTATGCGTGCAGTACAGATTTATCTTGCTAGTATTGGTGCTACTTCTAATGGAGCTGATAAACAAAGTTAAACTCTAAATTAAATTAAAAATGAGACAGTTTTTGTTAGCGGGCAATGTCGCTTATGGAGCGAGCTTACCTCTTGCTGCTGGAGCGGTTGCTTTTACTTATCTTGCTAATGGCAAGGAAACGATTGACGCTGACGGTACTAAGATTACCGATAAGTTTTACATTAATCTTGGTCGTGAAGCAAATGGTCCAGTAGTTCTTCCAGCTTATAAGAAACATCTTACTTTTGTTAAAGGTGTTTATCAAGCTGCTACTACTTTCTCTGCTAATCTTACTATCGGAGATGTAAATGCTTATTCTGATTATTCTATTATGATTGTGAAAAAAGGATTAAAGTTCAATGAACGTAATCGTTGGACTGCTACCATTCATACTGGTCTTAATCCTACTGCTAATGATGTAGCAAAGAAATTAGCTAACCAAATTAATAATAATACTGTTGGACATGGTATTAAAGCATCTGTTTCTAATGCTAAAATCACTCTAACTGCTGAGTCTAAAGGTATTGATTATGAAATTCTTGGAGCTGATGAATTAATGGATATAGCTGTTACAGTTACAACTCACGGTTTACCTGCTTACGGTGACGCTGCTTATATTACTGATTTAGCTAATAAGGCTGCTGCTGATGCAGGTATTGAATATACTTACCGTGATACTTATACTGAACTGTATCCTGCATATCCTATTAATCCTTTGAAGCAACCTGATAGTGCAGATGCTGGATATACTATCTTTACGCTTCGTTTTGCTGTTCCACGTGAAATGAAAACTAGAGATGAAGTTGTTCATCAGATTGTACAAATAGCGTTTCCTACTGGAGCTACTGCTATTGCAACTGTTGAAACTATCCTTAAAGCTATTGCTACTGAAGAAAAAGCATAACCTATTACCCGACTCGATTAGGTAAATATTAGGTAATATTAATCGAATAGGGGCTATTGGTATTAGCATTAGTGTTGATACTGATAGTCCCTATTCTTATATCTATAAAAATGGAATTAATTCAAAATGCCTTTGGACAAGGTCTTATTCCCGGTATTGTTATTGTTATTTATCTTATAATTAATAAGATAATTGATAATAACAAAAGAAATCCTTTAGATGATATTGCCAAACTTCTTAATATAGTTACTAGAGATATTATTGAAAAAGATAGAGAAAAATCTAAAGCTGTTATTTCTATTACTATGGTTAATGCAGCTTCGGAATGTGCAAAGTTTGTTGCTTCAACTATTATTACTAATAATGTTGATAATAATCGTGACCAAATAGAATATAACGCTAGTCAATTAGTTAATAGTGTTTATTATGATGCTTATTCTAAACTTAATATGTATCGTGGTGATGAAGATTATCTTAGTCATTATATGAAAGAAGAATGGAAAGAAGATATTTATAGTGATATTATAAATATTGTCTATAATAAAAATCTTAATTCTAATCAACGTATTCTTGCGTTTAATAAACGTATTGATATTAGAGTTAATGATTATACTGCTTATATTATTAATAAGGCATTTAAATAAGATGATATTATGATAAGAGGTTATATTAGTAATCCAAAACAGCTATCGAAAGAGATGCAATTACGTATTGCAAGCATGGCTGAAAAACAGGTGAGAATAGCAGAATTAGGCTTCCCATTGAACGAAAAAAATTGGTGCAAGCTAACACAAGGACAAATTTTAATTCAAGCACTAGAAGCCTTAGAATTGCTTTCTGATGAGCAACAAAAATCAATTATTAATTCGTACAATAACTTGATGCTAGAATGAGTGAACAAATAGATGATAATTATGTTAATGGTGTCTATGTAAAAGCTGATGGAACTGAACAAGTTGAGATTAATCCCCAATATGTTTATATGACTGTTCCTAGCAAATATGTTTGTGTTTATCATAAACTATTAGTTCTTATGGCACAATATGGACTTGATATGCTTAATGATTGTTCTGCTACTTGTAAAGGTAATAATAGAAATATTGTTACTTGTTGGAATATGTTTCAATCTGCTATGGCAGCATATCAACTTGGTCAAGATAAACTTGCTGAAACTCTTCTTAAATATATTAAAGGTCAACTTAATATTATTTATGAAGGTAGTGAACAAGTTCAGTATAGTGGTTCTATTACGCTTCCTGTTGATGAAGAAGGTAAAATTCATGCAATAGTTAGTTGTGGAGATGCTCCTAAATTTTATGTTGACCCTGAAACTGGTAAACTTTGGGAGAAGAAAGAAGAAGGTAAAGAATATAATGAAACTTATAGTCTTAGTGATGTTGATTATGATAATGAATAATGTGAATGTGTTCCATCCTCTACGGGGGGTCTACACTATGAATTTAGTAAACCTAGAGAACGTATGAAAACAATAGAAGAAGAACTTGGTAAAGTTAGTCTTACTTGTAATGGTCAATGGAATGATAGACCTTATGAAAGACTATGTATAGTTCATGACGGTTTCTATGCTAGCTATATATCTCGTAAAGCTGTTCCTGCTGGTATTCCTTTATCTAATGAAGAGTATTGGCAGCCTATTGCTAAACTTCGAGAAGATTTAGTTATTGATTATGAAACTTTCAAGAAAGAAATACTAGAACTTATTGCTGTTGTTCAAAGAGGTCTTAAAGCTGCTAGAATTGTAGTATCTACAATGGAAGATAGAGATACTCTTACTTGGGAACAGATTGGAGTAGGTTGTGAAGTTTATGTTATTGAAACTAAAAAGAGTTATATTCTTGATGAAATAACTCCTATTACTAATGCAAAGAAATGGCATCTTGAAGCTGACTCTGAAATTGGTTCTAAATTTGTAGAATCATTTAGTGGTATGTTTCCAAGAGCAATTGCAGAACGTGCAGTTGCTGATGAATTTGGTATTAATATTCAAGATAATTATCTTCGTCGTAATGTTGTAGTTAATTATATGGCACAAATACTTAAACAGTATTTTGAAGATAATGCTGTTCAAATACTTGAAGGTCAGATTACTCCTGAAATGCTTAGTGAATCTGTTAAACAAATGTTTACTGCTTCACAGATTACTAATGCAGCTGATGAAGAAGATTTAACTGTTGTTGATAATCTTCTTAAATTTGCAGATAAAGACTATAATACAAATGATTATAGTGGAAAGGCTCGTAAATATCTTCGTAAGAATATGATTAGTGGTGTTAATACTCTTACTCAAGATATGATTAACGAGCCTAATACTATTTATATACTTCAATATGATTATTGTTTAGCTGGACAAACTATTAAACTTCCAGATAATAGTATTATTCTTTGGAGAGGAGGTAAATTATATGATGGTGCCATTGAATTAAATCAATGTAGGCTTCTTAGTAATTATCGTCAAGAAGATATGTTTGATAAAGAAAGTATATCTCTTGATGGAAATTGGGCTGTTGGTCAAATACTTTATCATCCTCTTGATTTAGGTGAAGATAATAAACAAGTTGAAATTGTTGGTTGGGGTGGAGCTTATACTAATGATTTTTATTGGTTTTGGGATGGTGAAAAATGGGTAAGTATGGGTTTTGATTTATCTGTATATCTTACTCGTGCTGAATTTGAAGCTTTTTTAGAGAAGTTAAGAGAAGAGATGGAAAAGTTTTATGCTTGGCTTCTTGCAGAACTTAAAAAGATTAATGACCATCTTAAAATTCATGACCAACAAATATCTGAATTACAACAAGATATAACTGATATTAACACTAGAATTAATAATCTTATTACTGAATATAATGCTAAATTTGAAGATATTTATAATAAGATTGGAGATTTAAATAGTAGTATAGAAGGTAGTATTAATAATCTTGAGCAATATATTAATAATAAGATTGAAGAAATTCTTAATAAAATAAACCAAAATGGTAGTAATATCAGTAATGAATATAAACAATATTTTGAAAGTAATTATGTATCAATGTTTAAAAATAAGATTAGACCTGGTACTAATATTACTTTTGTTGAAAATGATGATGGTACTATTACTATTAATGCTGCCGGTGGAGGTTCTGGCGGTGGTGGACTAACCGAAGAAGAAGTACGTAATATTATTAATTCTATACTTAATAATTATTATACTAAGCAAGAGATTAATGATATTATTGCTGGTCTTGAAGGAGGTGGTGGTTCTGGTGGAGATGGCACCCATAATGTTATGTCTATTACTCAACTTGGTGAAGCTAGAACAGGTAAATATCTTGTTATGAATAAATTTGCAGATAGTGAAACTAAACCTAGTAGACTTGATGTAAATTTTAATTCTCTCTATACTGATATTAAAAATAAATTAGTTGGAGAAGGATTTGGACCAGGTGGTGGAAGTGGAGAAGGTGGCGGTGTTGCTGCTAGTCAAATTCAAGCTTGGATTGCTGCTGTTGTTCCTATTGGCTCTATTATGCTTTGGGATAATTCTAATCCTCCTGCTGGTTGGGAAGTTTATACTGCTGCACAAGGACGTTTTGTTATGGGTTATATACCTAATGGTATTAATATTTATAATAATCCTAAACAAGGAAATCTTGATTGGAAAACTGTTCTTGAAAATATTAAAGATACATATGACCCTGCTGCTCCGGGTCGTAATGTAAGTGCATATGCATTTTATATCGGTGGCACAGATTTACCTCTTCATCAACATGCTGTTGCTGTTGGTAAATCTAAATCTGGTGATAATAGTAATCATGTTATAACGCCTAGTAACTGGCGATTTACATCAGGAGATTTAAATGGCGATGTTAAAAATGGTTATCCTTATGGTACTGATAGAAATAGTCTTAATAATTTTGGTATTAATCGTTCTACTAATTGGTATATGACTGGACCTAATATTAGTAATAATGGTGAAATGATTTGGAGTCAAATAAGTGGTAATAGATGGACAGATGATTATCTTGCTATTAATAAACTTATGCCTACTATTGCTTTACATTATATTAAACGTGTTTCTAATCCGTGGTAATTATGTCTAAAGAAGAGAATGTTTTTGTTGGTACTAATTGTCAATCTTTTGACCCTAGTAAAGTTCAATGTGATAAAGAAGGCAATATACCAATTCATATACTAGATAAGTATTGTGAAGAAAATGATACTAGATATAATATATATCCTTTAACTGTTATTCAAGCTATATTTGATGGTAAAACTGGTACTAGACTAGATAGAATACTTGCTGCTTGTAATAGTGTTTATTTAACTTGGGAAGGTACTTTTGCTGATACTGTTAATAAACTTGATAAAATTTATCGTCGTAAAGGATATATTATTACTTATCGTGATGCAACTAATATTAATTGGACACAACGATATAATAGTGATGATATTAGTGATGCTGCTTGGACTAATCCAGATAATTGGGAGGGATGGTCTTTTGATACTGTTATTAAAGATTTAGCAGAAGCACTTGAAAAGATATTTACTAATATAGGTGATTATAAAGACTTTCTTGATATTATTACTAGCTTTATTAATGATTTTGTTATTAATGTATTTAATAATATTAATAACTATCCTAAACTAGTTGAAATTATTAAGAATAGTACAGTTGAAAGTTTGCCTATTATTATTAGAGATATATTTAATAATATTAATGAATATCCTGAGCTTAAAGAGATATTTAATCAATATATTAAACAATGGACTGAATCTATCTTTAATAATATTTCTTCTTATCCTGCTCTTAATCAATTTATAACTAATGCTATTAATTCTCATGTAGAAACTACTATTGGCAACATATTTAATAATATTGATAATTATCCTGCTATTAAAAATCTTATTATTACTAATACTGTTAATAAAGTAGTTGATATATTTAAAAATATTGGTCAATATCCGGAATTACAGGAAACTATACAGAATAATATTAATGAACGTGTTGACTATATATTTAATAATATTAATAATTATCCTGAACTTATTGGTATTCTTTCTGATTTAGTTTGTAATTGTGTTAAGAATATATTTGCTAATATTAATAATTATCCTGCTCTTGTTACTTGTATTAATAATGCTGTAAATAGTAGAGTTAATTATATTTTCAATAATATTGATAGATTTCCTATTCTTAAGAATCTTATTGAAACTAAAGTAGAAGCTAGAGTTACTTATATATTTGAACATATTAATAATTTTACTGAACTACTTAATGTTATTAAAGGTAATATAGAAAATATCTTTGATAATATTGATAATCATCCTAATCTTAAAGTTGTTATTGAGAATAAGGTTGAATCTACAGTTGAACATATCCTTAGTAATATAGATAATTATCCTATTATTAAAGAGAAGATTATTCAATTCTGTAATGAAGCTATTGAAGCTAAACGTGGTGTAGCAAATGGTATTGCTAGTCTTGATGGAGATGGTAAAGTTCCAGCAAGTCAATTACCTAGTTATGTTGATGATGTTCTTGAAGGATATTATGTTGATGAAACTCATTTTGCTGAGAAATATATTGATGATGCTCCTGTGTATTATACTCCTGAGAAAGGTAAGATTTATGTTGATATAAGTACAGATACTGATTATAGCGGTAAGACTTATCGTTGGTCTGGAACTAAATATGCAGTTATCTCTGAAACATTAGCTTTAGGTGAAGTTACAGGTACTGCTTATGATGGTGGTAAAGGTAGAAAAACTACTGCGATAGCTAATAGTTTACCAAATACTGTTGTAGATACCATAGAATTTGGTCAAGCATACGCAAACTATGTACAATTAAAATACCATTATTATCGTAAAGAATTTGTAACTGACCAAGATGACCATTATACGGCACAATCTTATAAACATGTAGATATACCTATTGCTACTACTTCAGTAGCTGGGGTTATGTCTGCTGCTGATAAAGTTAAACTTGATGAAACTTTACCTAATCAAATTACTGAACTTAGTAATAATGTTTATACTAAAGAAGAAATTAATAATAAGTTTGATAATGTACCAACAGTAGAAAATACTTATACTAAAGCGGAAGTTGATAAAGCTATTGCTGATGCTATTAAAGCTTTAATTCCTGCTGGTTATGAACTTGTTATTAAAAAGAAAACAACTTAATATTAATCATGGTGGTACTGAATAAGTGCCACCATTTAAAGTTTATAAAGTTATGCAAGATATTAATCAACAATTATATGAAAATAAAAGTACACCTGAAGGATTTATTCCTGTTTATGGTGTAGTTGTTACTGTTCCTACTGGAGTATATACTAATGGACAAAAGGAATTTACTTGTGATAAAACTTTTGACGAAGTAAAAGAAATATTATTAAAAGGTGGAAGCATTATTGCTATTGATAATAACAATAGTAGAATTAATTTTGATAGAATTGCTATAGGCAATAATGGTATTAGTGCCACGATTACTTATTTTTCTGCTGGTGGAATTAATAAAATTGATTTAAGTTGGGATAAAGGTATAGCTAGAGTTGGTGGTGAAGATAGAGTTGGTGGTGAAGAAACAAAAAGTATTAATACTTTTGTAGCTATAAATAGTAATCAAATCATTCAATCTTATGATATTGGAAGTATTACTATATTATTAACAAATAGTGGTAGTAAAGAAGAAGTATTAGCTGCTATTAATTCTATTTTTACTAATTTTGCTAAATTTGCTACAGCCATTAGTAAACCTAATTCTGTATTTCATAATGGTAAATATGGAACATTTAATGTTAGATATACAAATAATATTATAATTATTCAATGGAGTAATGCTAATGCTATTCATCATGTTGCTTTATCAGAGGATGGTTCTTATGTTTATAATACTATTCAAATAGTTGACCAAACTCTTTATAGATTATCTGCTCTTACTATTGAGCCAATAGTTAATCCTAAAATATGGGTTGGTACTGCTACTCAATATGCAGCTATTGCACAAAAAGATAACAATACTACTTATATAGTTAAATCAGACGCTTAAGTTATGGCTATATATCAAGGAGATATTAGAATACATGATATTAAACTTGGTAGTATAGATGTATTTGAAATATATCAAGGTTCTAAACTTGTTTATCCAGAGAATACTGAAGTTACTATTACTTTTAAATTGAATGTTTCCGGAACTGTTACTATTAATGGTTATACTCCTGTTATAAGTGAAAACAATACTAAATTTGTATTTACTATTCCTGTTAAAACTGATTATACTGCTATTATTACTGCTGAACATTATAAATCTCAAACTATTAGTGGTAACAGTGGTTATTTACCTATAACTCATAATGTAGAATTAGAGTGGGAACAAAGATTTATTTCTTATACTGTTACTTTTCCTACTGATGGAGTTAAAGTTTTATTTGATGGAATAGAAAAAGGAGTTATAACTAATGGTAAGTTAGTTGTATTAATTGATGATACAGAAGCTAAAGATAGTTATATTGTTACATTTGAAGGTAGTAAAGCTAGTACATATGATACTAGTACATTGACAGTAGTTAATAGTAGTATAGTTAATACTGGTGGTGTTTATGATTTAAAACTTCCGACTAGTTCTGTTAAGAGTGGATATAAGAGAACTGACTATGCATCCTCCACGGGGAGTATAACCAAAGGTTCTACTTATGCTGGAACTTGGATTGAAACTGTTGTTAATCTTACTGCTAGTTTTACTAGTTCTACTACTTTAGGTAGTATAAGTAATAATGTATTAACTATACCTAATAATGAATCTACTAATGCTAAAAGTGGAACTTTAACTGTTATATTTACTTTAGAAAATAAACAAACTAAAGAAGTTAGTGCTGCTTTAAATCAAGCTGCTGGTGCTAAAGTTTATACCGATTGGGTACTAGATTTACAAACTGATGGAACTAGTGTTGAAGCTAAAGGTGGTACTAGAACAGTTACAGCTAATATTGCTCGTAGAACTTATAAATGGAATAACACTGGTACTGTTTATAGTGAAACTGCTACTCCTACTCTTAGTATTAGTGGTAGTGCTAGTCTTAGTGGAAATCAAATAAAATTTACATCAAATGAGAGCGTTTCAGCCCGTTCTGCGGTACTTACAGCTAGTTATGTAGGATTGTCCAAAACGGTTACGATAACGCAACAGGCAGGCGCGAAAGTGTATTCAGCGTGGTCTGCTTGGGCTGTTTCTATCTCGGCAAGCACGCAAACGATAGCTGCAAGTGGTGGTTCATCTACGATAACTACTAATGCTAGTCGTTCTCGTACTTGGACTTGGAATGGAGTTGGTACTACACATACTGATACTGAAACTGCTACACCTACACTTAGTGGTAGTGCTGGTGGATTTACTTTAAGTGGTAAAACTGTTACTGCTAGTAACAATACTACAACAAATAGTCGTAGTATAACTATTACTGCTACTAGCAATAGTGTTTCTAAATCTATTACTATAACACAATCTGCTGGTGCTAAAGTTTATAGTAATTGGTCTAGTTGGACTGTTAATATTAGTGCTGATAAAACTAGTATTGGAGCAACAGGTGGAACAGCTACTATATCAACTAGTGCTAGTAGAACTAGAAGTTATACATGGAATGGTGTTGCCGGTTCTGGTGGTACAGAAACTGGAAATGGAAGTCCTACATTAAGTAAAGTTAGTGGTACAGGTAATTGGACTAGTCCTAAAGTTACTTATGGAAATAATACTAGTACAAGCGGTAAATCAACTGTTATTCGTGCTACTATTGATTCAACTACTAAAGATATAACTATTAATCAGTCTGCTGGAGCTAAACAATATAGTGCTTGGTCTGCATGGGCAGTTAATATTTCTAATAGTGGAAATGTTGCTGCTAGTGGAGGTAGTTCAAATATAACTACTTCTGCAAGTAGGACAAGAACTTGGACATGGAACGGAGTTAGTGGAAGTGGCGGAACTGAAACAGGAACTGGAACTCCTACTCTTAGTAAAATTAGTGGTGCTGGTTCTTTTGCTAGTAATAAAGTAACTTATGATAATAATACTTCTACAAGTGCTAGAAGTACAGTTATTAGAGCTACAATGGATTCTGTAACTAAAGATACTACTGTAACTCAAAATGCTGGTTCTAAAACTTATAGTAGTTGGGGAGCATGGTCTATTAGTTTAAGTGCTAATGTAACAACTATTGCTGCTGCTGGTGGAAATGCTACATTATCTACTTCTGCTACTAGAAGTCGTACTTGGCAATGGAATGGTACAGGAACAACTTATACTGAAAATGCTAGTGGCGCTCCTACATTAAGTAAAGTTAATGGTGCAGCTTCTTTAAGTGGTTCTACTGTTAGTTATGGTAATAATACTTCTACTAGTTCTCGTAGTTCTGTATTTAGAGCAACTATTGATAGTGCAACTAAAGATATAACTATTAATCAATCTGCTGGTAGTAAATCGTATGGAAGTTGGTCTAGTTGGTCTGTATATTGTAATGCTAGTAGTTATACTGTTGCAGCATCAGGCGGTTCTGTTACTATTTATTATGGTGCTTCTCGTTCTCGTACTTGGACTTGGAATGGCGTTGCAAGTTCAGGTGGAACTGAAACAGAAAATGCTACTCCAAGTCTTAGTGCAGGAAGTGGTGGTGGAACTTTAAGTGGTAGTACTTTAAGTTATAGTAATAATACTAGTACAAGTGTTAGAAGAACTAGAGTTACTGCAAATTATAATGATGCTATTAATTTTTGCGATATTGAACAAAGAGCAGGTAGTAAAGTTTATGGTAGTTGGGGAGCATGGTCAATAAGTATTTCTGCTAGTCCTACTAATATTGCTGCTGCTGGAGGTAGTTCTACTATTACTTGTAGTGCTGTTCGTAGTAGACAATATACTTGGAATGGAGTTGGACAGAATTTTCCTGAAACTGAAAATGGTAGTCCTACATTAAGTAAATCTGGAGATGGTATATTAAATGGTACTACTAGCGGTAGTAAACTTACTTATGATAATAGAACTACTACAACAAGTAGAAGTACAACTGTTACTGCTACTTATAGTGGAGTTAGTAAATCTATTAATATTACACAATCTGCTGGTGCTAAGTCTTATGGTGCTAAAGTATATCATACTAAATATTATGGTACTAATCCTGATGGAAGTGGATTAGATTTTACAGGTTATCCTTATACTAATGAAATTGATACAGTTGCTGATGCTAATACTATATCTATAAGTGTTTATTATAGGTTATATACAACTCAACTTTGGACTTGGAATGGTGTTGCTGGTTCAGGCGGAACTGAAACTGTATATTATAATCCGGATGATGTAAATGTAACAAATAAAGTTAATTGTGATGTATCTGTTGCAAATGCCTTTAATTATACTAGCATGATTATAATAACATTTAAACTTTCTGCAAATAATTCTGATACAGCAAGAGAATATAAAATTGAATGGAATTGGTTAAATCATAATGTTATTACAAAAGGAACACAAAGAGCAAATCTCATGCGTGGTAGACTTGTTATTAAAAATGATTATTTTACTAGTCAAAATATTGCATTACCTATTTATTTAGATAGTGAAAAGGTAGATTCAATATATAAAGGAGAAGCAAGTTATAATGATATTAAGAAAACTCCTATTGGGGTTTATGTATATATTCCTACTAATATTTCTATAATGAACGCTGGTAAATTGCAATTTTGGTTTGAAAATAAAGATGGTGGTGCCAGTAAATATACTTGTACTTTAAGTAGTGTTAGTACACCTTCAAATAATGTTTCTGTATCTAATAATAATAATATTATTAGTGTTACTGCTAATACAACTACTTCTTCATTTACTATATTATGCCAATTTACTATGACTTCTAATAGTACAGTATTTAATGTAAGAGTTTTAATTGAACCATGATGAAAATACTATTTAATATAACAATATCACTAATGCTTATATTGTTTATTTACTTATTAAAGTTATTTAAATTAATCACATAATTATGAACAATAAACAACTATATGAAAAACTAGGTCAGAATAGTTATGATAAAGTATTTCCTATTACTTATCTTCAAAATATTCTTGACAAAGATACAAATAATGATTTAACTGTTGTTCTTTCTAGGTTTAATCATTTATGGATTCCATATCAAGGAACTAGAGTTAATACTCGTAAAGCTGTTCCTGCTATTTTTAGACGTAATAGTCTTACTATTAGTTATTATGATGCTGAACATAATGTATCTATAACTGAAAGTTATATAGGTAGTAATCTTCAAGCTGGTGTTGAAACTAGTTGGGTTTCTGATGATAATTGGACAAAAATTCTTAGTGAGAAATATCTTGAAGAAAGTGGAGCTAAAATTCCTATTGCTGATGGTACTATTGATTGGGATATGCTTAATGAAGCTCTTAAACAAATGATTGCAGGAGATGGTAAAGTTAATATTATTAATTATCCCGATGAAGAAGATATTACTATAAGATTAAGTCCGGGTTGTTGTAATGTTAATCGTCTTAGTCTTAAAGATAGACCTTATGAACCTGAATATAAAAGTGGTAAAGGATATAAAATAGTTCGCAAGGTATTACTCCCCGTGGAGGATGATGCTAGTAATGCAGAACAGCTTTTATTTGATGGTTTTCTTGATGATACTTATTGTGAACAATATGGTCAAATAATTCTTAATACTGATAAGTATGAAGTTATTAAAACAGATTTAGGTAATATTGCTGGTATTTATTATGATATTTATCATAAATTATTTGTTCTTAGAGTTAAGACTGTTCATGATGGAGTTGGATTTTATAATTATTATACTAGATGGAAAATTGTAGAACCTACTGATAGAGTTCAACCTCGACAGGTTGTTGCCTATGGAAATAGTGAAGATTATAATATTTATAATACTTGTCTTTCTGATGAACGTCCAAGACTTGGTATTATATATGTTAATTCAGTAGATAATATTAAATATTATTTTAATGAAGAAAATCTAGTTCAAGTTAGGAATAATATTTATCTTAATTATAAAGCTGTTCTTACTCAAGATATGGTTAACGAAGAAAATACTCGTTATATTATTCGTTATGCTTTTGATTTAAGTGGTAAAACTATTACAATGCCTGTTGGTTGTGAACTTGTATTTGAAGGTGGTATTATTGAGAATGGTACTATTAATTTAAATAAATGTAAACTTACAGGTATGGTTGGTGAAGAGTCTGAATATCTTCCTAATGTAACTTGTAGTAATTGGGCTAAAGGTCAGATTGAATATCGTAATGGAAAGATTTGTTATTGGAATGGTACTGAATGGAGAGTAATGGGTGATACTTCTTCTATGGAAAGTTATACTAAAGAAGAGATTAATAATATGTTTAAAAATTATTATACTAAATCTGAAACTTATAATAAAGAAGAAGTTAATAATTTACTTAATAGATATGTTACTAATGATACATTTAATAACTTTAAAGAAGAAATAAATCGAACTATTACTAATAGTGTTAATCTTGATAAGATTCAAAAAGCTATTAATGATGGATGTGGAGTTAATATGACTATGCCTAGTGCAAATAGTAATAAACTTAGTCTTCCAATTTGGACAGGAACTGCTACCCAATATGCAACTATTACCCCAGTTGCTGGAATGACTTATAATATTGTTGATGAATAATGAGTTTAACTCTTGGACGTCAAGGAGGAATTGCTAAACCTCTTAAGAAACGAACAGTAGGTCAAATTAATATTGCTCATGTTTATGATGGTGTTAATCATATTTATCCTACTTCTGTTATTCATTTTAGTGATTTTACTAGTGTCCAACTTAGATACATTTGGGGTAGTGATGATGGTCGAGATTTGGATACTAAATCATATTATGTTAATTCTCCTATTAATAGTTTAAATTATATAGCTGTTGGTTGGTCTTGGAATTTAAGTCAAATTCCTTATCTATATTGGGGCGGCGATAATACTGACTCAGGTGCTGAATGTGTTATGTTTAATATTGAATCTATGATTGACCTTGAAGATAAAATGCCTAATATAATGAAGATAAATCTTTGTGCTAATTGGTTTGGAAGTTTGAGTAGAGGTCATGTTACTGTTGAATGTACTGCTTATAAAGGTGGAGTTATTGTTCATGCTTGGCAATTAAAGAATAATGAAATTGATGTTGATAATAGAGGAATGTTTATTTTTCCTTTGGCTGATGGAACTATTAATATGCCTGATAGACATGGTGGCTATAAAGAATGTTGGTATGGTGAAGTTATTAAAAGAGTTGCTAAATCTAATAATGAAGTAAAGTACTTTAGAGTTAATCCTGTTAATGATAAAGTTATTGGTTTAGATGATATTAAAATAATTCGTTATGGTGGTGGACTTGTTCATGGCAATGGTTATTGTTGGTATGAAAATAAACCTAATGATAAATATAAAGTTTGGAATAATCAAGTCAATACAACTGGTACTCCTTTAACTCTTGATAAGCCAATTCTTAATATAACTAGTGATGATAATTATAGTTATGAATATCATACAGTTTTGTTAAATGAAGATAACACTGTTTATAACGATAATTACACTGATAACTATAAATTTAGATTGGGTTTTGTTGCAGGTAATTCTGAATTTAGAGGACAACAAACTATTCAATGTTATGTTGGTACACAAGGTGGTAAAGCTGATGATGATAAGACTTCAATAGGTGAAATAAAATATACTAAACTTAACAAAATTGGTGAATTGACAATATATAGTCCTATTGAAAGTTAAAATAATGTTAATTACCAAACAAAGATAACGGTTTAAGTGCTATAGATTATGTAGTTCAAACTACAAGTATTAATCTATTTTTTTAACTTAAACCTTAATTTATTATGCAAGTAATTGAAAAAGTGAAAGTTGTTCCAGAGGGCTATAATGGTGCTGGAATGAATTATGACGGTTGTAATCGTCGTGATGTAAACGGTAAGGCTAATGCAGGTTTAACTCTTGGTATTATCGGTACTGCACTTGGTGCTTGGGCTTTGTTTGGTAATCGTCGTTCTGCTGGTGCTAGTATTTTAGGTGGCGCTGGTGGTGGAATGTTAGGTGATGGCTCTACTAATATTAACGTACTTGGTGCTACTGCTGGTAGTGGAAGCGGTGCTCCTACTGCTTTTCAAGCATGGGAAAAATCTTGTGAAGATACTTTAGCTCTTCAAGGTGGTCTTTATCAATGGGCTTTGACTCAACAGAATCAACGTTTTGAAGATAGAGAACGTCTTAATAGTGAATTGTTTGGTGTTTATATTGATGGACGCAATCGTACTGATGCTCTTATTGAGAAAAATAACACTGACCATTTTAATCTTTACAAATATACTCGTGATGCTGATGATGATATCCGTAAAGAGTTATCTGATTTGAAAGCTGAATTGGCTGTTACTAAAGCTATTCGTCCTTATCAAGATAAACTTATCCAATGCGAAATGGAAAAGATGTTTACGGCTGGTATCAACTATACTGATAGAAAGACTTGTAATGTTATCTATGGTGTAGTTACTCTTCCAAATGAACCTACTGTTACTGGTCTAGTTGGACGTAATGCTTATGGATGTTTACCATGTGGTTTTACTCAACCTGCTAGTGGAACTCCTGCTCAGTAATATTACTAAGTTTGATTAAGAACATAAAATTGAAAGAGATATGATACCTGTTAATCAATTCATACTAGGTAGTAGTGACCCTTTGCTATACCCTAGTGAAAAAATGACTAATAGCATTGATGAACAAATTGCTTTTCTTCAAAGTCAAAAACAAGCAATTAATGAAGCTTATCGTCGTAATGCTATTCCTAATGCAAATAATGGTACAACTCAAAATCAGCAAGTTCCAACTCAAGGAATTTGGGATGCTATTGATGCTGAAATTGCACCACTTACACAAGAACAACAAAATATGCTTCTTAGTAACCAAGATTATGTAAATAACTATAATGCTTTACAAAGTATGGTTCAAGCAGAAGTTCTTAATTTAGTTAAAGGAAAAATTGAAGCTAGTGAAGATGGTAAACATTTACTTGAAGAACAACTTAAGCTTGTTAAGTTACTTAAAAGTAAAATTGTTGAAGTTACTAACAAAGAAATGGAATTGTTTAAAGCTTTTAAAGAAGCTAGTAAAACTAATCCTAATTTAACTTATGAAGAATTTTTAAAGAAGTAATATTATGGTTGAAATTGGTAATGTTAAAGAGGTTATTAAAGATTATATTATTAAACAATTAGTATCTATGGGTGAAAGTTCTCCAGCTATAAGACTTTTAATTCCTTTAGCTAAAAGAGCGATTACTAATAATATTAATAGTTTTGATAAGTTCTTAAAACCTATTGCAGATAAAGATGGTATGATTGATATTGAAGGTATATTTGATGAAGAAATGGAAATTATTAATAATATTGATAATTTTAATTTTGATATACCTTTTATTGGTGGCGGTAATATTTCTAAAGGTATTATATCTCTTGAAGTTCCTTATGTGAATAAAATTGTTGCTCTTAATCAAACTGATTTAGAAGTTTTAAAAGAATCATTAATCAGTTTAAAAACAAAGTAATATTATGAGAGAAATGCCTTACATTCAACCTTACCATGTTGGTAATCGTCGTGGCGGTAATCAAAATATTCTTGATGAATTTCGTGAATTTCTTGATGCACGTGGAGGACGAGGTGGTCGTGGTGGTAGAGGTGGCATGAGAAATCGTATTGGCTATGATACTTACGATACTTATGGTCGCTCTGCTAATAAAAATGACCGAGAAGAAAAGATTTTAACTATGCTTATGAGTGGTGGATATAATGACGATGGCTATCATTTTAATGAGTATGAAGCTAAAGAAGTTGTAGAACAAATGTATCATGTTAAAGACAACAAGAAATATGTTGGTGAAAAATATGATATGAATAAAGCTCATGAGATTTATGAACGCTATAAAGAAGTATTACCTAACGATGTTGAACCTTGCGATGTTTATGTTGCAATTAATGCTCAATATCATGATTATGCTAAACTATTTGAAGAATGGTTTGGTGGTAATATAGATAATAAAGTGTTTGAAAGTGTTATTACATTTTGGTTTAAAGATGTAGATTTTGATGGTGATAAAGTATGGGAATATTTCCACATGAATAACTAATCATTATTGTAAAACTGTAAAAGGGAATTATCTTCGGATAGTTCCCTTTTTTATTTATCTAAATTTTAGTATGGACAAATTTATTGATGTAATCGTAGATGGTATCCTTAGTAATTTTGACTTTGGATTTATGTTTATTGTTAATGTTCTAACTTATATTATTATTAAAGTTATTGATTACTTTAATAGTGATAATAAAGTTCCTACTTGGCAAAAACGATGTGTATTAGTAATAAGTATTGCTACTATGGCTGGTATTTATATTGCTGCTGGATATGATAATGCTATTATGCTTGTTAATAGTGCTGTTCTTGCTCCTGTGTTTTGGAGTTGGGTTGTTAGTCCTATTCTAAAGAAACTTGGAGTTGGCTATAAAGATATTGATAATACTATTTGTTAAGATTGTATGAGATTGATTAGCTAGGTTTGATTGACTGATTTAAGCCTGCTATGTCCTCTACGGGGAGTATAGCTTGCCGAATTTGGCTAGTTTTAAGCCTAGCTGATTAGTTATACACGATTGAATAAAAGTCTTACTATAAGCCTAAAAAGTGGCTCTATGGACGTACATAAATATTTACAATATTAAAATTTAAAATAGTAAAGTTATGAGAGTTATTAAGACTAAACATTTTCCTTTTAATGGTTATAAAGCTATTAATCTTTTTGGTATTATATTTACTAAAGGTGAATTAAGTAACAAAGAACTTAATCATGAAGCTATTCATACAGAACAAATGAAAGAGATGTTATATATCTTTTTCTATATATGGTATGGTATTGAATATCTTATTATAAGACTATTTCATATTAAACAACATGATGCGTATAAAGATGTAAGTTTTGAAGAAGAAGCTCATATTAATGATGATAATCTTAATTATATTAGTAAACGTAAACATTATACTTGGACTAAATATCTAGGTATTAATAGTTCTAAAACTGCTTAATTAAAAAATGTTAATAATATTGTTAAACTACTTGTTATTAATAATATAATTTATATTTGTAACAAACTAAATTCTAAAGATATGGAAGATGATAAAAGAGTTAATTATAAGTTAGATGCTATTAATAAACTTATTAATAATCTTAAACTTAGTATTTCTGGTAATAAAGAACATGATGAGCTTGGAGAAAATAATGTTATAGTTAATCTTGATGAGGTTAGTCAAAAGATTACTGAATTACATGAAATGGTTAAAGCTGAATTTGATGAGTTTGAAAATCAACATAAAAGTGAATCAGATGAAACTCAAACTCTTCTTAATAGTCGTTTTGATAAAGTTGATGCTAAATTAGATAGTATTAAAGCTGCTGTTGATAGTATGAAAACTACTATTGGTAATAAACTTGATACTGTTAATTCTACTATTAATAAAGCAAATACAGATATAGTTGCTGCGATTAATGCTATGAAAGCTAGTAATGATACTAAAAACGATGCTATAATTACTGCTCTTCAAGGACTTGTAACTCAAGTTAATCGAAATACTAGTAATATTAATTCTCTTAACGGTCGAGTTGATGCTCTAGAACAAGCTTAACATGAATTTTAATTTAGTAGAGATGTATAATGGCTTGTTAAGATTTAACAAGCATATACTAAATGAACTTGCAGAAGGACTTAAACATTTACCTAATTTAGATGGAGTATCTAAAGGAGATAGTTTAATTATTAATGAACAAGGTAATCCAGCTTGGGGTTCTGCTGCATTTATTCCTACTTTTGAAAATGCTGCTTATGGTATTGAATGGACTAAAGATGACAATGATATAATCAGAATTGGTAATGCTAAATTTCATAGAGAACTTCCTATTCAAAATCGACTTAAAGGTTGTGTCTATAATGAAAAGAAAATCAGTTATTTCCTTAATCCTACGGGTTGGGCTAAACCTCTTGAAAATGGTTTTATTCCTCCTCTTGATGGAAGTGATGGCGATGTTGGGGTAAGAGTTCCAGAGTTTTATATGTGCGTTAAAGATACTGGTACTAAATATCAACTTTGGATAAGTGATTTTAATATTGATGGAACATTTACTAGAGTTCATCCTTTTATTATAAGTCATACTAAAACTATGACTAGAACTAGAGAAGATGGCAAAGAAGAAGTATTTAGTGCTTGTATTAAACACGATGATACTAGATATTTAGGAGGAAATAAAAGTTCTTCTGTTGTTGCTACTAAATTACAAGGTAGACCTAGAACTGGAATTAATTATAATAAAGCAAATGAATTTTGTGCTAATCGTGGCGATTGGATTACAATGATTGATTATCTTGAATATTGTGCTTTACAAGCTCTTTGTTATATTGAGTATGCTAATTTTGATAATCAAGCTGCATTAAATACTAATTTAACTAGTGATGGATTTAAACAAGGAGGACTTGGTGCTGGTGTTACAAATTTAAATTGGGATAGATGGACAGCTTTTAATGGTAATAATCCTATTGTACAAACTTATTGGACTGCTGAACATAATATTGGTAATGGTAGTACAAATGGTGACCATTATGAACTAGGAAATTATAATACAGATGGTAGTAATTTAAATACTTATCCTGCTGTTTATCGTGGTATTCTAAATTTCTTTGGTGATATATGGACATTTGTTAGAGATGTAGCTATTATTAATAAAGATACAAATTATAATAGTGTTTATCTTCTTAAAAAAGGTGTTAATCATTCTGATATTACAATAGATAATATTCAAGATAAATGTTATTTTATAGGTGACCAAGTTAATACTAATGGTTTTATTACTGAATTTGATTTTAGATTTGGTCCTTATTTTGTTCCTAATAAAGTTGGAACTAATAAAAAAGCTGATCATAATTGGAAAAAAGGTAATGATGGACAAGATACAGATAAAGCTGTTCGTGTGCTTCTGCTTGGCGGTCGCGCTCTTGACGGTTCTGGGGCTGGCTCTGGGGGCTTTTATTCTCTTTGGGTTCTGTCGGATTCTGGTGTTGATGTCGGCTTCTTTACCACAGTTAAGCTTGATTAAATAAGTCCACGTGGAACTGTTGCTAGGAGTAGTTGGTTAATTAATTTGTTTTCTGTTTTTGCATTTCTCGATACTACTCCTGCAACAGTTTATTATAATAATATTAAAGGTTATATTTCTTAAGATGATTGACATTTAGATACAGTGCTTCTGCTTAGCAGTAACGCTAATAACAGTTCTAAAGCTAGCTCTAGTAACTTTAATTCTAATTGAGTTCAGTCAGATTCTAATGCTAATGTCGGCTTCTTTATATAATTCCTGAAACTAATAAATATAAGATTAATATAAATATTATTTTGGGAAATATAACCTTACCTCTTGGTAAAAGATAACGTTATTTAGAAACTAAAAGTGTTGGTAGTGATATTCACGAAGGCTCTTATATAAATTATATAAATATGAAAAGATATAGTGGTTTACATGATAAGCTATGTACTATTGAAAATATTGAAGTTGCTGATGATAATGCAAGAAAGAATAAAAATAAGAAATATGGTATTAATAAACATGATAAAAATAGACAATATGAAAATGAAGATTTAGTAGATAAACTATTTAATCTTAAATATAAAACTTCTAAATATAGTCTATATAAAATATATGAACCAAAAGAACGTATTATTTATAGACTTCCTTATTATCCAGATAGAATTGCTCATCATGCTATAATGAATGTTGTAAAATATATTTGGACAAAAAGTTTTATTCATAATACATATAGTTGTATTGAAGGTAGAGGTATTCATCTTTGTGCAAATAATCTTAAAAGAGATTTAAGGAAATATTCTAATGAAACTAAATATTGTCTTAAATTAGATATTAGGAAATTTTATCCTAGTATTCCTCATGATGGTCTTAAGAAATGTATTAGAAAGAAGATTAAAGATAAAGATTTTCTAATGATTCTTGATGAAATTATTGATTCTACTGATAATGTTCGTGATGTTTCTTCTAAATTAACTAATAAGATTGGAATTGGAGTTCCTATTGGTAATTATCTATCTCAATACTTTGCTAATCTTTATCTTAGTGAACTTGACCATTTATGTAAAGAAGAACTTAAATGTAAATTCTATTATCGTTATGCTGATGATATAGTTATTTTAAGTCATGATAAAGATTTTCTTCATAAAGTTCTTATTTATATTAAATTATATGTTCATACTATTGGATTAAAAGTTAAAGATAATTATCAAATATATCCTGTTGATAGTAGAGGAATTAATTTTGTTGGCTATGTATTTTATCATACTCATACTCTAATTAGAAAATCTATTAAATATAAAATTATAAGACTGGTAAATAGTTATTTAAACAGAGAAATTGATAAAAAAGAATTTAAAGTGAGAATGTGTGCTTATTATGGATGACTTAAACACGCTGATGCTAAAAATCTTCTTTATAAAATTCAAAGTCTTACAGGTGTCAGATATTCTAATTGGAATGGTAAAAGAACTAATATTGCTAAATATTATGGTAAATACGTTAGAATAATTCAAATTATTAATTATGCTAAGTATTTTAGAATTAATTTTATTAGAAATAGTAAAGCTTATTACGCTGATAGTAGAGATAAAACTCTATTTTATTCTATACATAGATTTAATCATTTTCCTATTAATTTTAAAATCACTAAATATGATTGGCGTATTTATGCTAAAAATAGAAAAGAAAAAGTTAAACTTAAAACATAATATATTATGACTAAAGATAAACTTAAAGATGATATTATTAGAACTATATGTTTTTTAAATAGTGATATATCTAATAAAGATAGAAAATTACTAATTGAATTATTAAATTCTATTGTTGATTATACTAATAATACTGAACTTGAACAAGATGTTAAAGTTATAAAACAAAAACATAACGAATTAGCTGAAACAGTTAATGAACTTAAAACTAAAGTTGAAACATATTCTAATAAGATTAATGAACTTGAACAAAGAGTTCATCAATTAGAAAACGCAAGTCAATCTTAACATGGCTAGTCTTAATCAATTAGTTAGTGAATTTGCTCATGCTGTTGGCAATCCTAATAGTATTCCTCTTAGACGTAATCTTCGATATGCTATTCTTCATGGTCGTAATGAACTAATTCGTAAAAGTTATGAAAATCATAAATATGTTGATAAAGGTTTGCAACAACGTATTCGTGTTTCTATTATTAATGTTCCTGATGGTGACCTATATAATAGTCAAACTCTTGGGCTTCCTGCAATTAAACGTACTAAACAAGAAGTTCCAAAGCCAGTTAGACTTATTAATAACTTACCTTTCCAATCAATTAGAACTACCGGACATTCTGGGATAGAAATACCTTTTGCTAAAGAAGCTAGTGCTAAGTTTTATCATTATCTTGCAGGTATGTGTAATCTTCCTGTTTATGATTATATTAATGGTTATATTTATTTCTTTAGTAATAATAAAGATTGGTTTCAAAATATAGGTTCTATTATTATTGAATCTCCATTTGAAATTCCTTATCTTGTTCCTACCGAAACTGTTGAAAAAGCTAAAGATGTAAATTATGATCCTATTGATGATGAAGCTAAATACGATGATGATGAATTTCTTATTCCTGAAGATATGATTGGTGTTCTTAAAGAGATTGTATTTAAACGTAATCTTATTGAAGTTCCTCGTCAAACAAATGAAACTCCTATTGATAATTTTGTAACTAGATAAATTATGATTAAAGATATAGATATTAGTCATTATTATAAAAAGTTTATTGAAACTTCTAATGACGATATGGCAAAATATAATAAAGAACTTGAACTTATAAATAAGATGAAAACTGATTGTCGTGCTTATATTAAAAGTAAAAATCAAGTTATTAAAGATGATTTAAAAATTAATCTTAATGAATATGGGTTTCAATTTCTTAATGATAATGTTGAATTAATTAATAAGTTAGAACAATTAATTAATAATCGACTTAGTTATACAGTTGGAGAAAGACGTATTGTTCTTCTCCAACTTTTGCGTTATTGTAACTTAGCTAAAAAAGCAAACGATTATATTATTGCTCTTAAACTTGCTACAAGACGTTCTGAATTAAGTCTTTCTGATTATAAAAAATACATTCATAGGTATTATAGTTATGGTGTTCATAAATGTGTTCTTGAAGGCTATGCTTATCATTTTAAACATGAAATTGGTGATTTAGTTATTAATTTCTGGAGATATAGAGATAAACCTAGAGATACTTATGTTGATTGGAACGCTACTAGACTTAAAAAACAAGAAATTATTGATGCTGGTCTTAAACCTTATGATAAAGAAGAAGCAGAAATATATAAAATTCGTGGACTTAAGTATGATGGTATTCCTTATGTAGTTTATAAAACTAATAAAGAGTTTTATGAAATACAACTTATTAATAACGGAACTCATAGTTATAGTGCTATTAAATTTAAGTATGCTAATTATATTAACAGAGAACTTAGAGGCAAAGATGCTAAACAACTTAATTCTGAATGTAAAACTGTTGATGATATTTTTAATCTTAAATTAGGATTAAGAAGTAAACTTCTTGTTTATCTTGAACGAGAACCTAATGCTCCATTTAAATATATTAGAAATGTTAATCAACAAAAGTATGAACGTGGAGCACATAATAATGGTAATAAAACTAGATATAAAAACTAATATTATGGCAAATAATAAAACGATTACGATAGAACATATAATTGGTAAACTTGATAATGATTTCAATCCTGATGGAAGTGATTGGATTCCTAGAGTTCCTGCTTGGTGTGTTGATGCTATGAATGAACTTAAAGTTCTTCGTAAAGTTGATAAGAAAATGAAACTAACCGTCATTAATAAGATAGCTAAAAGTAAATGTTGTCTTATTGATGACGGTCTTAAAGTATATGATAGTAATGGTTGTGAAGTACCTAGAGCTGATACTAGTAAATATAGATGTGGTGATACTGAATCTGCTCCATCCTCTACGGGGGGTCAAGCGGAGGACGAAAGTCCGGAGCGTGCTACTAATAAAGACTATCTTGGTATGCCCGATGATTGTTGTCCTAATGGTTCTAGAACTAGAGAAGTTATTGATACTGGTAAAGTAGGATGTAATCCTGTTGTTTATACAGTTCATAATAATACTGAATGTCTAAGATGTCAGCATGAAGTTCATTCTCATTGTCAGACCCCCCGTGGAGGATATGATAAGTCAAATCATAATTATATTCTTATTGGAGGTAATACTATTGAACTTAATTTTAATGATACTTGTATAACAGTTGTTTATAAAGATGTTGAAACTCAATATAGTGATAATTATCATTGTGAAGTTCCTGTTATACCTGCTAATGGTAAATTAATTCAAGGTCTTGCTTATTATTGTATGGCTCGTATGCTTATGAGAGGATATAAACATCCTGTATTTAATCTTTCTGCTAGTCAATATGGAACTAATCCTTTCTATCTATGGGAAAGTATGAAGAAAGATATTAAGACTAGTATTTTATTAGATGAACAAAGTGATGATGATAGTGGTTGGAATGAGTTCTTTTATAACTTTACTTTTCCTAAATAATTATGAATATACAAAAGAAACTTAGTCTTAATAAACATCCGGGTGATTGTGTACCTTATTCATTAGTTGCTGCTAAAAATGTTAAAGTGAGTAACGATGATAGGATGATTGTTAATGAAGAAGGGCTTGAAGATTGTAAAGCAATTGCCAATGCTATTCATGAAGATGGTATTAATAATTTTAAAATAGTTGGTGTTATTCCAACTAGTACTGAACTTATTTTATTTATTGTTAATACTGATTCTAATAGTTCTTATATTTATAGATATAATGAACAAGCTGATAATTGTTATAGAGTAAATAGTAATTGGAAATATAATGGTGGAAAGATTAAAGGAACATATACTTATAATGTTAAAAATCATCTTATAATAGCTATTGCTGAAAGTAATGCTTCTGTTGATGTTCCTCTTAAAACTATTAATATTGATTTAGATTCTGACCGTCCTGATTCTGAAATGTCTGTTATTCCACAAATAACATTACCTACTATTAGTAATTTAAACTATGTTAGTGGTGGTGCTTATAAAGGATTTTATTTTCTATTTATTCGTTATAAAATTGATAAAACTAATTATACTAAATGGTATAGTATTGGATTTCCTATTTTTAATGATGTTATAATTCCACAAGTTATTAATAAAGTTTGTTTTAGAAAAACTAATGTTTATGAACCGAAAGATGAACCAAACGGTTATTGTTATGGTAATACCGATTCATTTAGTGATTCTAAAGATATATGTAATCAAACTTTTGAAATAAATATTAGTGGAGGTCGTTCTGGTCTTTATCAACTTGGTTTTATTGTATGTAAAAAAGATAGTACTCAAGCGTTTAGAACAGATGATTTAAATAATAATATTTTTAAATTTAGTAGAGATGTTCTTGTTGAATATAATGTTGCTGATTTAACTACTGACTATTATAATTATTATAATGTTGGTAATATCATTAATTATAAGAATAGAATATATATTGCTAATTATAATGAAAAAACTGATAACGATGATAGAACTTTAAATAATGGTAAAACATTAGAAGAGGCTGTTAAAGATATTACTATTAAACTTCGTAATAAAGCTGTTAATGCTTATTATAATGATTATACTACTGTCAATGCAGTTAGTGAAAAAGGTCCTTATTTTAAAATGGCTAGTCTTCAAATTACTGGTACTGCTGATTGGCAAATTAAGTATATTGATAAAGTATTTAATAATAATCAATATCCTTTTCGTACTTTTAGAACTTTATTTAATGATACAGTTATACAAGGTATTGCAGCACATGAATATTTAAAGATTAATTATAATGCTAAAATAAAAGTAGGTAGTAGAGGTAGTCATAATCTTAAAGAATATCTTGCTTGTCATTGTTTTATTATTCCTACAAGTTATAAATATGAAAATAATCAATCTGTTTATACTTTACCTAGTACAGTTAAAATAGCTTGTTATGTTTATAATGGAACTGGATTTACAGAAGATGCTGTATTTACTAGTGGACAAGTATTATTTGGAGATACTATATTTGATATTGATAATTGTAAAATGAGAATTACTCATTCTATTATTGAGCCTAGTTATGATTTTAATGAACGTAAGAAAAATGATACTCTTATTCCCGGAGAAGTATATAATTTCTTTATTCATTTTGTTGATAAATATGGTGATGCTAGTAGAGGATATAAACTATCTAATAAAGATAAATATATAAATAATATTGTTAATGATGGTTCTCATTGTACTATAATTACTTTTAATTGGAACAATCAAGGTAATGGTAATATTCCATATTGGGCAGTTATTAGTGGAGATATTCCAATATCTACTATTAGTTCTAATGTTAAAAGATATATTGCTAATCATAAAATTGTAGTTTATACTGCTGAACCAATAAATAATCCTACTACTAATATATTACTTAATAGCTCTGGTGAACTTGAAGCTACTAATAAAGATGAACTATATACTCTTATATCTAATTACTTTATTGATTATCAAGATAAAGATAAATATAATGATTTATATGTTTATCAAGTTATAAATAGTGGTAGTTATACTCCTTGTAGTAATCAAGTAATAGGTGCTATTGGTGTTGATAATGAAGCTAAATTTGGTTATTACGAAAATATTAATGGTGATGAACTATTTAGAATACCTGATTTAATATTTGATGCTGAAGATATTGGTGGTGAACATACTAGAGGTTTTATATATAATATGAATAATACTTTTAATAAGTTTTATATTCGTGCTAATATTGATACTACTTTATGGAATCAAATTAAAGAATTAGGTTATGTTGGATGGTTTATTAGTTATGAAAAAGTTGAACCTATTACTAGATATACTGGATTACTAACTAGAAAAGATTATTGTAATATAGCTAGTAATGTTACTTGGCAAAATGGTAGTTGGGGTACAAAACCGGGTTTTGTAGCGAATAATTTTACTAGTGATAAATGTTATTTATATAGTGGTCGATTTGATATTGATGATAGTATTAAATATGATTTTAATATTATTCGTATTGATGGTAAATGTAAATTTAAACCTTATAAAGAGAAACATGATGTAGTTGATATGGTAGTTAATACTACCTATCCTTATAATTATAATATGCCAGTTATAGGTGTTATTAGTAGAAATGAATATAAACCTATTAATAATTATAAACTAGTAGTTGCTGATAGTGTTGCTGATAGTAGAGCTGGAAAAGGAACTGCTCTTGAAATAGATGATTATAAGGAATTGCTACTTGACGCTGAAACTATGTTTCTTGCAACAGTTCTTAATTGTACTAAAAATATTTATACTAGCAAAGAAAAAGAACTTGTAAGACTTAACGATGTTTGCTATAATGGTGGAACTTATTCTATCGAACATGGATATAATGGTAGAATGACTTACGATGGCGTTCTTGTTTATAATGATAATGGAGTTATAATGAATGAAGGTAATTATAAATTATATACTCCTACTAATAATCAATATTATTATAGTGGCGATGAACCATGTTGGTTTGATATTCCATTTAATGTTTATGTTCAATTTCCTCTTTATAATGATAAATTCTTTGAAAGTAAATGTTTTAATAATGAACCTAATAAGATAGCTTTTAGTATTAAAGAAGAAACTGAAAAGAAAAGTGTTGCTTTTGGTACATTTGTAGAACCTAAGAATAGTGTTGATTTATTTAAAGACCCTATTGGAAATGTTGACCAATATATTCCTAAACTGTTAACTCAATATCGTAATGATATTATTAATATTACTCGCTTTGATAAAACTATAAGACGTAGTAATGTTGTTCAAGATGAGAGTGAAGTTAACGCTTGGAGAATATTTCCTATTGAAGGTTATAAAAATATTACTGAAAATAAAGGAAGTATAACTAATTTAGTTGGAATTGGATATTATCTTTTAGTTCATACTCAACATAGCATGTTCATGTTTGATATAAGTGCAGCTCTTAAAACTAGAGATGAAAATGTTCAATTATATCAACCAGATGCTTTTGAAGTTAATTATAAAGAAGTATTTACTAGTAATAAAGGTTATGGCGGACTGCAAGATGATTTAGCATATATAGTTGGAGAATTTGGTTATATTTTTTATAATGATGATTTTCATAAACTTTATCAATTTGATGATGGTCAACTTAAAATAATGGATGAAGATATTAAACTATGGCTAGATAAATATCATCCTAATAAAGTTAGATTTGCTCATGATAAATTTAATAATCGTATTCTAATTAAGTTTGATTATACTTATGATAATATTAATCCTAATACTAAAGAATCTATTATAGAATCACATAATGAAGTTATTAGTTTTAATTATAAAGTAGGTAGTTTTATTAGTTTACATGATTATTATTTTAATAATGCTTGGTCTACTAAAACTAAATGTTATTTTCAAACTGAACATAACAATGATAGACTTAACTGCCCTCTTCATGTATTTACTCATGAATATAATTATGGTATATTTAATACTCACATGGGTGATGATAGTAGAAGTCTATATTTAGTATCTAAACAAGAAGTTGGCGATGAACCTATATTAGTTCATAATAGTTATATTGATATTATTGTTAATGAATCTTATGAACTTATTAAATTTCTTGAATTTATTAAATATAAAGTACGTAAGATATATATTCCTATTTATAGTGATAATATTAATAATCCTGTTGATTTAAGAGAGCATCCTTATGCTGGAGATATACTTCGTATATTTAATGAAGATAATGATACTGATGATATAGATATTAATATTGATAAACTTAATGAATTTAATAAGTATAAAAAACCTTGGTATGAACTAACTCAATATAACTTTAATTATTTTCGTAATAATATTAAAGAACATCCTACTGCTATAAGTGATAAACTTCGTAGAGTATATGGTAATTATTTTGTAGTTCGTTTCATATTTAATAATTCAGATAATAAGCGCATTGAATTTGAAAGTCTTGAATGTGCTCAAACTCAATTTAGAAAATTATGATACAGTATAGAGATAGACAAAGACAAAAAGCTTTTATTGGTGCTATTATTGGTGCGGCTGCTAGTATTGCTGGTGGTATAATTAAAGGTAATAAACAAAAGAAAGCTCAAGAAAAAGCCCAAGCTGAAGCTCAAGCTGCACAAGACCATAAAGATGCTTTACAAAATGCTCAAGCTTTAACTAGTGCTTATGCTAATCAAGATTATGTTGGTCAATATAATGATAAACTCATTCTTAAATGTGGTGGTAGAGTTCGACGTAAAGCTGGTTTCGGTACTGAATTTGCTGATGCTCTTCCCGGTTTAGGTAATCTTGCTAGTTCTATTACAGGAGTTCAAGGACTTGGCGAATTAGGTACTGCAATAGGTCAAGGTATTTCTGCTAATCAACAAATTAATGAAAATAAACGTATTGCTCAAGAAGCTGAACAACGTAAACAACTTCAATCTGGTCAACAGCAACTTAATATTACTTCTGATAAAATGACTAATCCAATGATTATGTATCAACGTTCTAGTTTTATTAATAAATATAAATGTGGTGGACGTAAAAAAGCATGGATTGGTGCTGCTATTGGTGCTGCTGGAAGTTTAATTGGTGGTATGTTTGGAAGTAAAGGACAACAACCAATTCAAGTTAAACAAGCTGACCAAGCTAGTTATAGTGCTCCTAAAACTGGTCTTGAACGTCCTGAATGGATTACTAATGGTACTGTTCAACAACCTGTTATGCCTCAATCAGTATATCGAGATAGGCTAAATGTATATCGCTGTGGCGGTCTTAGACGCTAGTCTTTTGCTCTCTGTTGAATTATTATATATAGGTATGAACTATTAATCGACTGATAGGCTATCGTTCAGCAGAGAGCCTTAAAATCAATCAAATTACAATTTCTCATTATATTATATAAAATGCCTAGAAAAGATAAAGTTATTCATATAAGTAATTTACCTAGTACATTTAGAGGTAATGTTACTCGTAATGGAAGATTTATTCAAAATGGTATTCCTCCACTTGGTGGAGCTTATGATAAAGTTGCTAAATCTACTGGTTTAATAAGACTTGGTAATGAATTTCTCTATAATGGTATAAACAATTTGGTATCTAAAGATAATAGAGAAAAATTAATGAATAATACTGCTGGTAGACTTATTAATTATGTTAAAGATTTTAATAAAGAATCTCTTCCTAGTGATGATGAACTTGGACCAACATTTCCATTTAATATTATTCAAACTCCTAGAAGTAATGGAAGAAATCTTCCTCAAAAACAATATGCTGTTGGTGGTAAAATACCAAATGTAGTTGCTGGTGGTATTGCTCAACCTCTTGGTAATAATTTCTTTTATATGAATGGAAGAAAACATAGTCAAGGTGGTATTGATATTGGTCCTAGTGATAAAACTGGTATTGAAGTAGAAGGTGGTGAAGTAGTTGAAACTAATGGAAATGAACTTAAAGTTTATTCTGCACAGCCTATACTTAATGGTGTTAGTCCGGCTAAATTAGTTATGGGTGGAGCTAATCCTAATAAAGTATTTAAAGCTCAAGAAGATTTTAAAGATAGAAATAGAATTAATGATGATGGAACTAAATATAAAGAAGGTGGCAAAATTTATCAAGCACCTGATGAATATAAAAGACAAATCGCTGAAAGTGGTTCGATAATTATTGGTGGTTATCCTACAATAGCTGGTAATAGAAATTATAAATTTATTAAAGGTTTAACTAAAGTTTCTAGAATAGGTAGAACTGCTACTAATTTTATTAATTTAGGTAGACAAAAGATTTATGATTTAGCTAATAAAATTGATAATACTTGGATTAATCAAGGTATTAAAGAAGTTTATAGAACAACTATTGGTAAACATGGTAGTAATCTTCCTAGAACTATTGATTATATAAATAAAAATAATATAAATGAAAATAAAAAAGCTATGGGTGGATTAAGTAGAGATAAAGATTATGGTTCTAAAAAGAAACCTTATCCTAGTGTAGCTAAAAAAGATTTTGCTGGTGGACATAGAAGTTATCCTATTCCTACTAAAGCTGATGCTATTGATGCTTTAAGATTAGCTGGATTACATGGTAGAAATGATGTTAAAGCTAAAGTTTATAATAAATATCCAGAACTTAGAAAGAAAGGTAATGTTGGATTAATTGTTAGTATTAATGGTAATGTTAAGAATGGATTAATTCATTCTCCATCCTCTACGGGGGATCTACGCGATAAATTTGCTGTTGGTGGAAAACGGATTAATCGTCATGGAAGAACTTGGGAATATGATGAACAAATTGGAGCTTATGTTCCTATAACTAATAGAACTATTAATAGAACTTCTGCTTATCCTATTAATAAATCTGCTAGAGGAGAAACTATTGTTGGTAGTGATTATACTTTTAGGAATGGTAGATGGCATAAAAATAATACTACAAATAATAATGTAAATACTAATACTAATAAATCTAATATTGATAATGGAAATCGTCGTCCTCAATATTATGCAGAACGTAGACTTCCTTTATTTGAAGATGGCGCTGGAATTACTAGTGGTTTAGTTAGAGCAGGTTGGAGTCATGGAAATAATAAAGGTATTAGTACAAATAATACTAATATTCCAAGTTTATCTAAAACTAAATCTAGCGGGAAGACCCCCCGTGGAGGACGTAGTAAGTCAAGTCAATCAATTCAATCTGTTCCTACTAAAACACCTTCTACTGCTGTTTATAATCGTAATCTACCTAAAGTAGAAGCTAATATTCCAACTACTTTACCTGTTTCTACTAATACTCCTGCTCAAGGAACTACATCTTCTGATGGTAAAGGACAAGGTAAATTTAAAAATCTTACTACCGCTGATTGGATTGGATTAGGCAGTAATGTTGCTGGCGGTTTAGCTAGTTATTTTGCTAGTAAAAGAGCTATTAATAAAATGAGAGGTCCTGGTCAACCTACTCTTATTAGTGCTAATAAACTTAAAACTAAATATAATATTAATCCTCAACTTGATAGAATTAGAGAAGATAAATTTGAGGCTTATCGTGATATTGACTCTAATACTGCTAGTAGTCGTGTAAGTTTAGCTCGTAAGCAACGAGTTCGTAATGCTGCTGGTCAAGCTGCTAATGAACTTTATGGTAATAAAGAAAATATAGAAACTAATCTTATTAATCAAGATAGACGTAATCAGCAAAGTGTTCGTCAATTTAATGCTCAACAATACAATCAATATATAGATAGAAAAGCAGCATTTGATAATGGTATTAGAGAAGCTAAAGTAACTAATATTAATAATTTATTTAGTGGAATTAATGCTGGTATTCAAGATATGATTAGTAGATATGAAAATCGTAAAGCTTTAAATAATACTATTGGTGCGATGAGAGCATCTGCTCCTAATGTAGATGATAGAATTATGCGGGATGCTGGAGTTGATTATGATGAATTTATTATTCGTAAACGTAGAAAACTTGGAGGAAAACAATCATGCCGATAAACTTTTATACTCCTACTTTTAGACAACAAGTTAATCCTATTGACTTAAATGTCTTAGCTAGAACTTATAATACTCTTGAACAAGGGCATCAACAAGCTATTCAAACTAAATCTCAGATTGATGCTCAACTTGCTCAATTAGATTTAAATGAAGCCGAAGATGCTTGGCGTCAAGAACAACTTAATAAAGTTCGTAATGCTCTTACCGAAAATATGCAATATGGTAATGCTTATTCTAGTCTTGATGATATAGTTGGAACTTATGGAGATATAACTTCAAGTCCGGGAATGATTGGTCGTTTACGTGCTCAACAAGATTATAAGGTATATATGAATAATCTTGATAAACGTACTGATTTATCAGAAGATTATAAGAATTATTATCGTACTGTTAATAAATATAATTATCAAGATATAACTGATAAGAATGGTAATGTTATTGGTGGAAGTAAATGGACTCCTATTGATAAAGAAGTTTCTGAAATTCCTATGAACCAAATACTTAATCAAGCACTTCAATGGGCTGCCAAAGAACAAGGCGGCGGTAGTCAAACAAGATGGCTTGATGCTAATGGTAAAGTTACTGATGATATTACTAAATCTGTTACAGGAGAAATTTATTCTTATACTAAAGGTGATTGGCAAAGGTTAAGTAAAGCTAAACTTGCTGAAGCTGTTAAAGCTGTTATTGAAAATACTCCTGGTGCTAAAGCTAGTCTTGAACAAGATTATAAGATTGCTAAATGGAAATATGACCAAAATGGTAGTAATCCTGATATAACAGATAAAAATGGTATTCTACTTACCCCTGAACAGTATCTTGCTAAACGTATTGACCCTTTCTATAACGCTGCAACTTTTTATAATCAAGATAGTAATACTACTTATGGAGAAGCATGGAAAGCTCAATTAGCTTTAGCTAAACAAGCTGGATTAGGAAGTGCAAATCAAAGAAAACAAGCTATTGATAATTTAACTTATAAAGGTACTCCTGTTCGTATTGATAATTTTATGCCTGCTCAAGCTCAAGCCGAAATTACTAGTAATAGACAATCAATAGCTGGATTATTTAACAAATATAATCCTGATATTAATATTGATTTAGCAACTGCTAATCCTAATGATATTAGAACTAGTATTATGACTAATATTACTAATCCATCTGATAGAGCCTATGCTTTAAGTTATCTTAATGATATTATTGATAATCAAGAATATATTAATAGTCTTAAAGTTGGTAAATCTCAAGATAGTATCGACGGGTTTGATACATATAATTCTATTATTAGTTTAAGTGATTTGCCTAATAATAAATATTCTGATACATATAGTAAATATGTTAATCAGATATTTGGAGATAGTAGTTCTATTAGACAATATTTTAATAATGATGATGTTTATAATTCGTTTATTAATGCTCTTGGCGGAGAGAAAAAAGCTGCTAGTCTTGGAATAAGATTTGGTTCTGATGGTAATGGTTATAGATATGCTGAATTACCTAAAGATTATCATAAATCTATTTATAGTTTTGGTAAAGCTGTTAAAGAAGCTGAAGATACTAGAAATCCTTTAAATGCTTTTCTTAATTCTGCTAAAACTAGATTCTTTGGTTATGGTGATAAATTTGTTAGAGTTGATTCTAATGGTGAAGAACATCATGCTGCATTGCCAATAGGTAATAAAGAACCTTATATTGGTTTAGTTAATTATGTTGATTCTCTTAAATCTAAAAATGATGCTGTTCTTGATGGTGGCAAAATAACTTCTTCTACTATTGGTATTAGTGCTTTAACTCCAGAATTAGCTGAAATTAATTTTATGATGAACGCTAATCCTGAAGAAGCTAGTAAACTTTCAGCTTATAAAAAGAATAAAGAAGAACAAGCTATGATGGCTATTCGTAGTGGTATTGATTTAACTCAAGGAGAAGCTTATATTACTAGTAAAAATGGAGTATTTGAACCTATGACTTCTGAAGATAGAAAAGCTTATACTGCTTATCTTAGAAGTGCTAAAGATAATGAAATTATACCGACTGTTGTTCGTGATCCAAAAACTGGGGATGTTGGAGTTCAAATTAATATTGCAGGTTACTATGATACAGAAGGTAAACTTAAAAGAGAACCTATTACTTTACTTGTAGGTAGTGGGGCTATTGATAGTTCTATTATTCAATCTTGGAATCAAGATACTAGTTGGAAAGCTGCTGGTAAAGTAGAAAATTATTATAATGCTAATAGACCTATTTCTCTTACTAATAATGCTGCATTTACTGGAATTGATAAATTTAAATTAGTACCTAATGGTGGAGGTTTTAATTTAATTAATTCTACTAATAATCAAACTATTGGTTTAGTAAGTAAAGAAAATGCTGTTGATATTGTGGATAATTTATCTCAATGGGAACAAACTGTAACTGCTGTTAAAGCTGGTATGGCAGTAGATGAAAATGCTGTTAAAGCTATTCAACAAAATGTTGCTACTAAACTTGCTCAACTTAGTGGCAGTTCAGACCCTTATGTTATTCAATATTACTATGATGAATTAACTAATAATCTATATTAATATGGATGTATTAAAGTTTCTACAAGGTGGTAACAAAACACCTAACCCTGAATATAATCCTAAAACTAAAAAGGGGGCTATACAGCCTCCTACTTTAGTTGATTACAACCCTGACACTTCTACTAGTGACCAGGGTCGTGGTCATTTATTTAGTCGCATTGCTGGGCAATCATATAATCTTAATCAATATAATATAGATAAATATGCTCCTTATGATATTTATGTTAATCCCGTTGATGACCATGAAAAACTTGATAAAGAACGTGCTGTTAATCAAAGTAATTGGGAACAAGGATTAAGAATGATTGGACAGATTGGTAATGAAATTACTGTTGGTACTGCAATAGGTTTTGCTGATTTAGCTGATGCTTTCTATAATATGATTAGTGATAGTCCTAATGATTATCAATCTGAAATAAGTTCTAGACTTGAATCTTTAAAAGAATCTATTAATGAAAGATTAGCTATATATCGAGAAAATCCTAATGCTGCATTTGATATTGGAGATTTTGCTTGGTGGGCTAGTAATGCTCCTAGTATAGCTAGTTCTTTAACTCTTATGGTTCCTAGTACCGGTCTTGCTAAAGGTGTTTCTTTATTAGGTAAAGGCATAAAGTTTAATAAATTAGCTAATAAAATGGCTAATGCTATTAATATGACTCAAAAGAGTAGAGCCATTACTGGTAGAATAGCAGAAGCTACTGCTATTGGAGTTCCTTCTCGTTATCTTGAAAATTATCAAGAAGCTAGACAAACTTATAATGATATTGAAGATTATTCTAAAACTCAACTTGCTAATATGAATGATAAACAAAGAGAAGAGTTTTATAATAATAATCCTAAATATAAAGATATGTCTGATGAAGAAGTAGCTAAAGATATTGCTAAAAATAGTGCTGATATTACTTTTACAGAAGATTGGGCTAATGTTCTTTTTGATGTATGGCAAGTTTATAGTTTAAAAAACTTATGGAAAAATGCTTTAAGTGGTAATACAACTAGTTCCAGACTTAGAAATTTAAATATTGCATTTAATAGTAATATTGATGATGCTGCTGCAATTACTAATGTTTTAAGTAATAAAACTACTAAACAAGCTATTACTAGTACATTAAAAGATGTGGGTAATGATATTCTTCATGGTGCTAGAGTTGAATGGACAGAAGGAGTTGAAGAAGCTATTAATTATATAGCTAGTCAAGATGGTTTATATAATGGTAAAAAAGTATTTGATAAAGATATTCCTCAACAAACTATTAAAGATTATCTTCAAGACCCAATGCTATGGGAACAAGCATTTTGGGGTGCTCTTGGTGGTATTACTTTTAGTAGTGTTATGAATAAAGCTGGAGAGTTTATTAATAAACGTCTTGATAAAGATTGGACTTCTGCTGAAAAACAAAGAGAAAACGAAATTCTTGGTCGTACTGCTACTTTTCAAGCATATCAAGAAAGACTTAATAGTATTGCTAATGGTAAAAATCCATTTATAACTATTACTGATGAAAATGGTCAACAGGTTAATCCAGATATTATTACTGGTACTGAAGAAGAACTTCGTAGTATAGCTGAAAAAGAATATATGGATAATATTATTATTAATTCTATGAACGCTGGTAATTTAGGACTTCTTGAAAGTTCTATTAATAGTAAAGAATTTAATGATAGTATTACTAATAAACTTGGATTACAACAACAAGATGGTAATGAACTTATTAATAGATTTAAAACTGAAATTAATAATCTTAAAAATGAATATAATACTACTTTAAATAAAGTTAATAGACTTGGTGGCGGATTTGAAGTTGGTCGTATTATAGCTACCCAAATGGTTCATGCTCGTAATCGTCAAGAAAATTATAATAATCTTCTTAATTGGGCTAATGATGTTTTAAATCAAGATATTACAAATAATCATATTGAAAATGTTGATATTACTTCTGCAAAGAATGGTATTTATCAACATATTATTAATAGTATTCAAAGAGATATTAAAACTATTCAAGATAATGCTGCAATTAATGATTCAGTTAAACAAGAACGTATTGCTCAATTAAATGAACGTCTAGATGCTATTAATAAACTTTATACTCCTATTGATATTGAAAATAAAAATGATATTCAATCAGCTATTCAACTTCAAAAACAATATAATGAAGTATTTAAAGATTTAGCAGAAGTTGTTAATGCTGAGATTAATGTTGAGATTAATAAAAATCAACTTAATTTATCTGATGATAATATTAAATCTCGTATAACTTATCTTAATAACTTCTTTGATAATAGTCGTAAAAAGATTGTTAATAAAGCTATGGATGATTTACGTAATGCTTATAAACAATATGGTAAAGATTATGTTAATTCTGTTATTAAAGATGCTAATAATGGTAATAAACCAAATATAGATAAAATTATTCGAGATGCTTATGCTGCATTTGATTTAAGTTCTAAAGGTAATGAACATCTTAAAACTACATTAGAACAATTAGCTGAAATTGCAGAGATTGAAAATGATGTTAATAATGCTTCTAAAGAGGAAGAAGTTGCTCCTGTTAATCCTGATGTTAATGAAGTTAATGAAACTGATGTAGATGATACTAACTCATCTCCATCCTCCACGGGGAGTATAGCGGAGCGAAGCGAAGCGGTTCCTAATGAGCCTACTAATACTGAACAACTTCAATCTCAAACTGAACAACCAATTTCTCAAGAACCTATTAGTACTCCTAAGCCTGAAGTTAATAATACTCTTCCAGATGATGATTTTGAACGTGGTCAAATAGGTACTGATTTAGTTTATGAAAGTATTGCTGATTTAGAAGATTCTTTAGGACATGAATCTACTAGTAGTGATTTACTTAATGCTAGACAATCTTTTATTGATAAACTTAATCAAGCTGGATTTGAACAAACAGAAGCTACTGACATAGTTAATAATATTATTGATGGTCTTACAGGTGGCAGTTTATATAGTTCTGTTCAAGATGATAGCACTAGACGTTTATTACTTAATGCTACTTACGCTACTATTACAGGTAATGAACGCAATATAGAAGCTACTATGGATGATTTTGCTAATAGTGTTGATAGTGAAGGTAATACTAGAGGTAAAATTGTTAATGGTAAAGTCTATCTTAGTATTGGTCAATTAGTTGAATATATAGATAGTATTACAGGTAATAAAATTATTAAAAATTACTTGTTTAATCAAATAAAAAATTATCTTTACGCCAGTACCAATAACCAAGGTAAATATCGTGCTACTGATGAATCAACTATTAAAAAACTTAATGCTAGACAATTTGTTCAATATGTAGATGGTATTGCTAAAGAACGTCTTGAAAGACTTCAAGTTGAACATACTAATAATGTTAATCTTAAGTATATAGTAGAGAATGAAAATGTTAAAGCATTTACTTCTATTAAACAAGGTGATTATTTAGAAACTGAATATGATAGTAAGCTTAAACGTATTAATATACTTACTAATGGTATAATTATTGGTTATATAGGAGTTCCAAATATTGATAAGTTTGGTAATTATGATATGGTTAATCAAGGTTGGAAATATAATATTCATGCTGAAAATGGTCAAGTTATTTCTCCACTTAAAGATGCTTTAATTAGTATTCTTGATGGTGATAGATTTGACGAAGAATTTATTGGTCATTTATACGAACTTGCCGTTAAGGATGAAGTTACACAAGAAGAACTTGTTAATCTATTTAAAGAATTTGAAACTAAATATCCTGATGTAGTTAGAGATTTTACTACTCCTGTTGCAAGTTTTGATTTAGCTGGGCATCTTGTTAATCTTACTAAATATATATTTAATCAACCTTATGAAAATAGTCATGAAGCTAGTATTAATCGTTGGTTTAATAATCTTCTTAATAGTTATGACCAAGCTATTACAATAGTTAAAGGTGATTTTAAAGGTAAGATTAAAGCTGTTAATATTAAATATGGAGTTCTTAATATTATTGATGACGCTAATGGTGAATGGAATGATGTACAAGAAACAGTAGTTAATTATAGCGAAGATGTTAATAAACTTGGTGTAGTTGTACAAGGTCAATTATATCTTAATGGAGAAAGTAAACCAACTATTATTGAAAATCTTACTACTAATGGTATGCCTGTTATTAGTATTCCAAGTAGCGATGGTACTTCTCTATATGCTTTTTGTAAACAAGTTCCATTGAATAGTAATCTTCTTAAAGGAGATGCTCGACGTATTATTAATTCTATTAAGAATGAAGTTAATAATCTTTGTAGAGATTATATTAGTGGGCGAATAAGTTTTGGTGAACTTAAACAAAGTCTTGGAGATATATTTGGAAATAATAAACTTATTAATGGTGATAGAAATACTGGACTTCAAATTAGTATTAATCCTACTAATATAGGTTTTTATGTTAAAGGTGCACATTTTAATGGTAAAGATTATGCTTTTACTATTAATTCTGATGCTGGTAATTATAAACGTAATATTATTATTAATTCTCCTTATGTTGTTAATAGTGCTTTTAAAATAGGTAAAAGTTATGGTATTAATGCTAGTACTATTGATGAATTAGATAACGCTCTTCGTCCTGTTATTGATGAAATGTTTAACTATGCTCAATTTGCTATTAGTAAAGATTTTATTAATGATAGTACAAAAACTAATGATAAAACTAATAAATATATTTATCGTGAAAATGGTAAAACTATTATAAATATTGATGGTAAAACTTATAGTTATAATAGTTATCAAGATTTTATTATTAGTAATGGTTTAGTTAGAACTAAATTAGCTAATACTAATACTAATGAAACTGCTGGTAATTGGCAAATAGATATTCATTCTAAACTCGATATTACTTATGAACTTGAGGGTAGACCCCCCGTGGAGGATGGAGCAATACCTGAACAGCTATCAGAGTTCATGTTAGATGATACTCTTAATGCTATTAATTTTAATTCTTTTGAATCTGCTATAACAGCTAAGAATTTAACTCGTGGACTTAAAAAGTATTTTGCTAATGACCAAACTGCTATTGATTATATTAATGCTCTTCAAAAGATTGGTATATTGCCTAAGAATATTCAAGTTGTAGATAGTATTACTGATAATAATGGTAATCAAGTTAATGCTGTTTATCATCGTGATACAGATACTATTGAACTTAGTAGTTCTGCTATTGCAGGTCAAAGAGTTTATAGAGTTGTTAATATTATACTTCATGAAAGTTTACATAGACAACTTTATACTAAATATAATACTGAACAAGCTCTTGCTTTAGTTAGACCTATTTATGATAAATTTAAAGCTTGGCTTGATACTCAAGATGATTCTACTAAAGAAAGACTTAAACCTTATTTATTTGAGAACTTTAATACAAGTGAAGCTCTTGAAGAATTTCTAGTTGAAAGTATTACTAGTAATGCTCTTATGACTGCACTTAATGAAATTAAATATGATAACAAAAAAGTTAATAAACGTAAGACTTTATTTAGTAGACTTCTTGAAGTTATTGCTGATATGTTAGGTATTAAGATTAATGAAGATAGTTTATTAGCTGCTGCTAGAGATGCTTATAAAGCTATTAAAAAAATGCCTAAAGAAAGTAATCAAGAGGCTATTCAAGGAACTTTTCAATTTGAAGAAGAAACTATTAGTACAGAACAAACTGAAAATCCTAATGAAGATAACAGTCAAGATTATAATTATAATAATGATAATCTTAATGATGGACTTAATATGTTTAGTAGTGTTGATGATGATATAGTGCTGAATATGGCTGAATTGACTAGCCGTTTGCCAATAGCACAACAGCCCGAATTTGCCACTTTGCTTGACACAGGACGCATCAGTTTTAGCTGTATGTAGAATTAATCGAGTAAAGATAAAAGTCGCTTAAAACGAAAGAAAACCACCTCTATGACGATGTAATAAAATTTTACTTTACATTAGTCATAGAGGTATTACTATTAATGAATTTAAACTTAAATATAAACTTATGAGTTGTGGAAATATTAAACTTGTAGGATATAATAATCTTAATAATGTTATTATTAAAGAACATGGTTCTAATAATGCAGATTATTATAGTCTTATAGCTATGGTTGAAGACCCAATCTTTAAAAAGATTGTAGCTGATAAAAGTATTAATGTTAAAACTTCTGGAAGACAAGCTTATAATGCTCTTCTTGAAGCTAGAGCTATTAAACTTCGTAATATGGACGATGTAGCTTCTGTTGCTGAAAAAGAAGAACGTGGTTTGTTTAGTACAATTAAAGCTAGAGATACAGCTATTACTTATATGGCTGATATTATGAATAAACTTAGTTTTAATTTTTTATATAATGGCGCTCCATTAAATTTTAATGAAATTAAAAAACGTACTAATGAAACTGTTATTAATGCTGGACTTAAACGCGCTAAAAAATTAGCTGGAAATGATGAAACTAGAAATAATGAACTTAATATCTTTATTAATAATCCAAATCCTGCTACTAAAATTAATAGTCTTGGTGCATTTCTTCGTAAATATGGTGATGCTCAAGATTTTAATTATGGTGCATTACTACGTTCTTTAACTAATACTGAATTTAATGAAGCTCTTTTTAATAATAAAAATGTAGCTAAACTTATTAAACGAGATGAATTATATCAAACTACTGATTATGAAGAATTAGGTGGTTACCTTGATGAAACTTCTACTGAAGGAGATGAAAATAGTATAGATGATGGTATTGATTTAATGACTCAACTTTGGAATTTAAGTATTGGTGAAGTTAAAGATTTTAATAAACACGTAGAAGAAATTATTAAATATCATCTTGCAAGTTTACCTAAACTTACTGCTGCTTCTCAACTTGATAATGGAAGTTATCCTTTTGATACTAATAATGAATTAGGTGTTGTTACTTTTGCCGATGCTAATTATTTATCTAAAATATTATATGCTAGTGCTGATACTAGTAATGTAGATAATTTTATAGCTAGTCTTAAACGTATATCTGAAACTATTCCAAATTGTGAATGTTTAATTCAATTACATGATTTACTTAGCAAAAATAAAGTATTTGCTAATAAGTATATGATGGTATTTAATAAACCTATTATATCTAAAATTGAAACTTATATTCAAACTGATTCTAATGGTAATAGTTATGTTCGTGCTCGTGTAACTAATCCTAATACTGATTCTCGTACTATTTTACAGAATACTTTTTATAATAATATTAAGAATAATATTATTACTAATCGTGTTCCTACTGCTCGTGAAAAGTTTCGTATATATGATAGATATAAAAATACTCCTCATGCTAATCTTTATTTATATGATGCTTTTAAAGAAATATTTCCAGATATTAATCAAGCTAGTTTTAATTTAGCTATTGCTAAAATTGGTCGTGTTGCTATGGCTAATAATCTTATTAATTTTGCTAATGTTATTAATCGTACAGTTGAAAATTATAATAAATATGTAGAAGCACTTAAAAAGGATAAAGGAACTAAAATGCCTGATAGTTTTATTAATAAAGGTGATACTTCTATTATATATCAAATGGCTGATGTTTTTAAAGATATTATTTATATTCCTGTTGAACTTAATTCTCGTAATCCCGAAGGTAATTTAAGTTCTGATGTTATTAATAGAAGTTTTATTACTAATATTGCTAAAATAATTAATGATGACAAATCTACTGTTGAAGAACAAAATGCTATGGCTGAAGCTTATGCTAAACAAAAGTTTGCTAGTCATCAATATGATTATAGTAATTTACTTCTTGAACATAGAGATAGTAATGGTAATATAATTAATTATGGATTATTTAGAAGAGTTGGAAATGGAACTCCTAAACTTACTGAATATGCTCGTAGTATGTTTAAAACTTCTCTTCTTAATGGTATTAGTGAATTAGATAATAATAATAATGACTTATATCGTAGTATGAGTGATGGTGATTATTTAATTACTGCTATGGGATTATTTATGACTGATATTAATAATTCTGAAACTCCTACTGCTAATTATTTACTTCCTATACCTAGTGATGCTCCTAAAAACTTTACTATTACTGCTCCTAGATATAGTCTTGCTGGATTACGTAGTCAACTAGAAGATGGAACTAAAATTATAAATAAAGAACATCCATTATTTAAACAGTATTATAATATAGTTATTCAAGAACTTACTAATATGGCTCAAGCTGTTAATGTAATGTTTAAGACTAATGCTAATGGTAATCCTATTTTAACTAATGGAGATTTTGAATTTAGTGATACTTATAATAATAAACCTGAACATTTTTATAATCAATATCATAAAGATGGAAAAGGTAATGTATTTATTACTAAAGATGGACATAAAGTTTTAGTTGGTAGAGTATTTAGTTTTAAACGTTTAGTTAGTAAAATTACTCCTAATAGTAATGGAGCGTTTAATGAACTAATTGGATATGGTAAGACTATTGACATCCTCTACGGGGGGTCTACACGTGGGCTTAGCTATGTTAATAATCAAGTAGTTCTTAATGCAGAACAACGTATTGCTCTTGAAGATGCTGTTGCTGATTGGTTAAATGAATATATAACTAATGGTTATAAAGAACTTAAAAATAAATATGGTACATTTATTGATGATAGGATTAATAATGAATCTTTAGCTGAATTTCTAGTTAATGATTATCTTGTTAGAGATAGTATGTACGATATGTATGGTGGTGACCAAAGTTTTTATAAGAATGGTCAAGCTATTCTAAAACGTATTAAAGAAGTACAAGCTAGTGGTAATCCTTTTGGTAATACAGACTTTACTAAAAATGATTTAGATATAGCTACTGATTTATATGATATAACTATTAAAGGTAATGCTGTTACTGTTCCTTATACTATTAATGGTGTTGCTAAACGTAAAAAAGTAGTTCTTCAAGATAAATTTAGAGGTGTTACTATTTATAATACATTTAAAGCTTCTGATAAAGTTGTTATTGATAGACTTGATAATCAACTTAAAAAAGCTGGACTTGATAAAAAAGATAGAGAACGAATATTAGAACCATTTAAAGGCGGTGTTAATGCTAATGATGCTCAATCTTATATTACTCTTGAAGAATGGATTCGTCGTATTACTGCTGCTGGTGAATTAGATAAATATGCTGGACTTATTCAAAGTCTTACAGATGATACTCCAATAGATAAAATTGATTGGACTAAATTTGCTAATAAAGTTCAAATTCAAAAGAATTTCTATTATGATTTATATTATGATACTACTGTTGGTATTGAAGTTCCTAGACAAGTAAAAAATGCTGAGTTTGTTCTTATTCCTAAACTTATTAAAGGAACAGAACTTGAAAAAGTCTATAATATAATGACTAATAGAGGTATTCATCAAATTAATACTGTTGAAACTGTTAAAGTTGCGCAACATAATCGAATGACACTTTGGAATAATGATGGTGTTTTAACTGATGAAGCTCTTAAAGAATTTGATAATAATGTATTTGATAATTCTGAACTATTTAGTTATAATTATCTTTATCGTCAGCAAGAAGTTCCTCAACATATGGTTGATGCTAGTAATAAAGCTGCTATTCAGATTATGAAGAAAATGCTTGATAATCTTCCTAATCGAACTGAACTTAATGATCTTAAGAGTAAAGTATTTAATAATTATGTAGCTAATATTAGAAATAGTTTTGAAAAAACTTGTGCTGAACTTGGTATTGGATTAGATGATAATGGTCATATTGATTTAAATTCTAATGGTACTATTAAAAATCTTAATCGTTTTGTATTTTTTGATAGATTTAAAGAAAATGCTCAACAACAAGGAGTTGAAAAAGCTCTTCTTGAGTTTTTCGATTTAGATAGTGCTGGATTTAATAATCTTCCTTTATTTTTGTCTAATATTAATAGTAAACTTGAAAGTATTGCTAATAGTTATTTTAATACTAATATTACTAGGCAACTTATTAGTGGTTGGCATGCTGCTCAGTTATCTGATTTTGGTTTTAAAGTTGATAAACAAACTCAAACAGATAGTAAACTTCAATATAAAAAGATTGGAGAAGTTGATGGCACTCCTGTTTATTATACTGAAATTAAACTTCCTAGATGGAGTAGTAAACTTAAAAGATTAAATATTGAACAAGTTCCTGATAGCTTACGTACTATGATTGGTTATCGTATTCCTACTGAAGGTAAGCAATCTATATGTATTATGTATGTTAAGGAGTTTCTTCCAGATGCTTATGGTAGCACTGTTGTTGTTCCTGATGAATGGGTTACTCAAACTGGTTCTGACTTTGACGTTGATAGTGTTTATGGTATGTCTAAAACATTTAATCTTGTTAAAGGTGTTCCAACTGAAATTACTCATGCTAGATATACTAAAGATGAAGTAGGGTATATTAATTATGTTAAAGATAATGTAGATAAAGCTAGTCGTAAAATTCTTGGTAAGACTTATAATAAACAAGGTAATATTAGAGCTTCTTTAAAAAATAGTGAAGATGCTATTAATGCTACTCTTGAAGGTTATAATGGCAATCTTAAAGTTGTTGAAAAAATTGCTAATGATGGTGGACTTAAGTCTTACAAATCATACTTGAAATTCCCCGTGGAGGATACAAGTAGTCAAGCTGCTAGAACTAATGCTATTATTCAATCATTTATTGATATACTTAATAATCCTGCTGCATTTGAAGAAAATACTACTACTTCTAACTTTGAAAATGTTAAAGAAGCTAATGAAACTTATGCAGAAATAGTTGGTGCTAATAAAACAACTGTTGCTCCTAGTGATTTCTTTACTCAACTTGATTGGTTTGATGCTGCTACTTCTGGTATTAAACTTAAAGGTATCAGTGTTAATCGAGATACTTTTATGAGTATTGGAAATGTTACTAAAGCTAATCATAGCGAAGGTATTAAAGTTATGTACACTACTGATGTGATTAGTGAGCAAGAAGCTGTTAATAGATATGGTAAAGAAAATGTAGAAACTATTGGTAGTAAACATATTCGTATTACTCATAAGAATTTTGGTTGGTCTAGAGATGATAAGAATGTTGATGGTTATTTGATTAATCCTTATAGTTCTCAGACTACTGCTCATATTCTTGATGTTATGAAAGAGGGAGCTATACATAATGAAAATACTTATACATTTAACGCTTTTAAAACTATTGTTGACTTTGGAAGTAATTATGATACTGCTATTGGATTTATGTGGCAACCTGCTATTGATATACTAGTTCGTAAATGGAAAGAAACTAATAGTGTTCTTGCAGAAGGTACTAAAAATCCTCTTACTGAAGCTATTAGAGAAGTTGCTCATAATCTTGGTTTTGGTGAAAAAGTTAATTTTGCTGGACGTAAAAAGCTAATTGATATTATTAATGAAAGTTATGGTGAAACTTTCAAGAAATTATTCAATTTAAGCGTTTCTGAGGCATTTTCATCACCCAACCTTATATTTTCATCAGACGCATATAAATCTCGTCTTAGAGGGGAAATGAATGGGGTTCAGCAGGCTTTATTTGACCTTTACGTTCTAGCACAATTCAATCGGTTAAACTCAATCGGACAGGATATAAGTAATAATCTTAATATTCTTAGTGCTGATAAATATGGTGCTAAACAAAGTTTTTATGCTAGTGATAAAGTATTTAGAGATGCTAGAACTGTTATTGAAAATAGTAATATTTATGCTCCATCCTCTACGGGGGGTCAAACCTTGCTGTTAGAGAGTGTATTTCCTGATATTAGTGGTGGTATAGATGCGTTTATTAAATCAGATATATCTAAAAGTAGTTATCCTAGTTTAGCTGCATTTTTACAAATGAATACTGCTCTTAGTGTTAAAGCTACTCAACAAGTATTTGAAACTGCTAATCCTATATTTATTGATTATGTATATAGAATAGCAGAATGGACTAAAGGTGGAATAATGACTGAAAAATTATATAATGATTATAAAGATTATCTTATTAATAAACTAGAAGTAGGTAATAATGGTAGTTCTTATCTTAATTTACCTGTTACTATTGTTAATGGTAATTTTGTTCACCCTAAATTCATTAAAGAATATGGTACTGGTCAATCTAGAGCTTTAGAAGTTGGACGAGTAAGTGGTACATTAGTTAATATTAAAACAGATGATGTTGTAGTTAAAAATATATTTGAACCTGCACAAACTGAAATTGATGTATTTGCTAGACTTACTCCTGCTCAGAAAGTTGATTGGATTAAACGTAATTTTAGTCAAGATGGTAGTGTATTTGAACATATTGAAATAGTTGCTAATGATGAAAGAAATAATCGTCGTAATGTAAATATTCAATATATTAATTACATACAAGGTGATATTACTAATGATGAAGCTCATAGATTGTTTGATAGAGCTTGGAATCATCCCAATCCTCTTATTAAACTTACAGCTCTTGATTTAGTTAAATATGCTTTTATTGTTGAAGGTCATAAATTTAGAACTAGAAATATTAGTAGACTTATAAGTAATACTCCCCTTAGAGGATTGAGCGATAATGGAATAGCTATTGGAGATATAGTTATGAAAGGCATTAATAACTATGGTTTTATTGATAAAGATAATGTTGAAGATATAATTGGTTTTATTCGTAAGAATTATAATAGTTTTAATTGTCCTAGTTATACATTTAAAAGACTTACTAATAATAAAATTAATTATAGTCTAAAAAGAAGTGGTATTATTACTTTTAATGGTCAAGAAAATCTTGATAATGTAGGAATAATAAGAAATGGAGATGCTGTTAATGTTATTAGAATTAATAAAAATTTATATATTAAAGGAACTTATGATGGAACTTTAGCTTATTATCCTATTGATAGACTTGAATCATTTGAAACTTATAATAGTATTGAGCCTAGTATTATAGCTAATAATAATATTCATAAACCGTTAGCTGTTCTTCTTTATGAAGGTCTTACTCAACAAGAAAAACGAGATAAATTTATTGATGGTATTAAAGACAATATTAATGAAGCTATAAATAAAGGTTATAAAGAAGTTCCTGAACTATATGGTAAATATATATCTGATGAGTATTTCCAACCTTTTATGAATACTCCTTTTGAGAATAATACTATATATACTATTAATGATAAATTTTATCTTAACATTAATGGAACTACTGCTATTAATTTAAGCGATGATTTACAGCAATATAAAGCTAAATATCCTAATATTGAAGATAGTAAACTTGGATTATTTATTGAAATTAATGAAAATGAAATAGATAGAGTTACAAGTAATACTGATAGATATAGTAGTGTTGATGACCAAACTCCTATTGGTAGATTTGCTAAAAATGCAAGTTTAATTATTTCAAGAGCTGTTCGTCATGGTCAACCTGCTGCTCAAAATGTATTAAACACTCTTAATAATGCTGAAATTAATTATCTTGATAGTAGTAGTCTTTCTGATAATTCTGAATTTTCATTATCAGTTATAGCTAATTATATAGATGTTGAAGCTAATAATATTCTTAACGATATCAATCGTTTTATTAAAATTGATGGTATTGATAAACCTATTAACGATAAAGATGTTATTAGTAAAGTTCTTAAAGATGAGCAACTTCAAAATCGTTTCTTAGATGTTATTCTTAGCGCTAATACATTTAAGAATAAATATAAACTTATTAGTGAAATTGATATTGATAGTACAAATCTTGATGATAAAACTAAAGAGAATATTAGAAAGATTCAAAAACTAGTTAATCAAGTTGATTCCAATACTACTGTACATTCTGCTAGAAAAGATTGGTTTGAAAGATGGATTCAATTACGCACTACCAATCCTAATTATATAAGTGGTCTTATGAAAGAATTTGATGCTTATGGAGATACTGGATTTATGGATTATTGGATACAAGATATTCGTGCTAATCGTAACTTTGTATTGCAGAATATACTTAAAGATGTAATGGGTACTGTTGAAGAAGGTCGTATTAATGGTATTAAAGAGTCTAATGACTTTAGAAATTATCTTAAAGAACTTAAATCTAGAGCTGCTAAAGTTGGTAAATCTGTTAGTCTTAATAGTATAATTGATGATGATGGTAGATTAATTCAACCTAATAATCCTATTTGGGAAGAAAAGATGAAGAAATATAGAGATGCTGCTATTGAAGCTGAACAAAAATTTGGTATAAATAGTGTTGAACATTTTATTGCTCTATCTAATAAAGCTAAGTTTATTGATATGACTACTATTCATCAGCTTAAACCAATTACTGTTCAAGATGAAGATGGTAATAATGTTACTATTGAATATTCTACTTATATTATAAATCTTGAAAGAAGTCTTCTTGGTCTTAAAAAAGGAGATGATGGTATTCCTAAAGAATTTGCTGAATATAAAAGACTTAATAGTAGAATACGAGATATTCTAAGCCAAGCTACTGATAATGTTACTACACAAAGTCAAGATGAAGAACTTGGACGTATATATGCTCAAATGGATAGTCTTACTAGTCTTTATGATGAAGATGGTAATAAAAAAATTGGTCATGATTTGAATGTAGCTGAAAGACTTCGTGCTTATCAAACTAATATTCGTAAAGTTAAAGAAATGTTTTATGATAAGCAAGCTAAAGAAGGATTTGATTCTAAACTTAAAGAACAACTTTCTATTATTAGTAAATATGAAAGTCAACGTGATGCTAATGGTAATCTTCTTATTAGTATGGAAGAACTTATGAAAGTTCCTGAATATCGTGAAGCTAAAGAATGGATTCGTAAGAATACTAGATATATTCTTGATATTAAAGATATAGAAGATTTAAATTGGGCATTTGAAGAACTTAAAGACGCTAATAAAGGTAATAGTGTTCTTAATCTTGCTATTAGAGAATTTCAAGCTAAAGATGAATTTAACGTAGTTGATGGACGTAAAATATCGGAAGAACGTGCCGCTCTCATAAAAGCTGAAACAGTTAGAAAATATAAATATACTAAAGGTAATGGTATACCTTATGTTGGTATTATTCGTTCTGCTGAAGATGAACTTAGAATTTATCGTGCTGATTTCTATAACTATCTTACTGGTAATAAATCTAAGAGCGAAGAAGAAATTAATGTAGGAGAAGCTATTAATAAAATACTTGAAAAATATTTTGATAATGCTACTAGAACTCTTAATACTGCTGATATTAGTCAAGAAGATTTAGAACAACTCAAAACTGGTTTTGAAGTATTTAATGAAATTACTAGAGGAGAAAAGAGTACTGATAAAGCTAAAGCAAAACGTGTTGCTGAATTTATTGAAAGTGAATGTGATGTTACTTATAATTGGAAGCAATATGAACTTGATAAAAATAGAGCTTTTGCTAAAGGTAAAAAATATTATGATAAGTGGTTAGAAGTATTTAGTGAACAAGTTGAAGAAAATGGAACTATTGCAGAAAGACCTAATCGAACTATTTATGGTATTATTAAACCTAAAGATTTAGATAAATGGACTGATATTGATAAAACTGCTGCAATTAATATTCTTCAAAAAAGAACTAGAGAAACTACTACTCAATATTATTATATGAAAGAAAGAGAAGTTCTTGACAAATATGGTATTGATAGTATTGAATATAAACAATGGTATAGAGATAATCATTATTTTGACCCTTATACTCGTACTATTAAACCTATTCGTATTTGGACTACTATGCAAATGATTAAAGATGATGGTTCAGCTGTTGTTGGTAATTATGAACCACGTATTAATCAAATGCATATTACTCCTAAAGAAGAACTTGTTAATCCAGAATATAGTAGTTTTGTTAATAAGTACAAAGTAGGAACAGGATATGATAATCCTAATTATACTAATCTTAATGAGTATCAACTTGAACTTATGAATAAAGTAAATGAACTTATGAAAAAGTATTGTTTTACTAATAGTAATAAGAGATATGTTGATATGGGTTATCTTCCAGCTTTGCCTAAATCTAAAGATATGACTGTTAAAGATTACTTTGAACAAGCTCTTAGTTTTCTTGGTTGGACAGCCAATGTTCCTAATAATACTAGTTGGAGAAATAATGAAGATTTAACTTTTGATAAAGATTATGATATTCCTAATCCTAGATTAGTTCAGTTAGTTAATAAAGATACTCAACAGTTGCCTACTATACCTAAATTTAAAGAGCCTAATGAAAGTGATGAAGAATTTAGTAAACGTAAAGCTGCTGCAATTAAAGCTAGAGATGAGATTATTGAAAAGAATAATAAAATTCATAATGATATTCTTAATCGTAATTGGGAAGAAGTATTTAATAGTTTCTTAATTGAAAGTAATAGATATAATGCTATTAAAACAGTTAAAAATCTTCTTTATACTGCTGACCAAATTATTACTAGTAATACTGCTTACGATATAAATTATAAAGGTACTATAAGTGAAAATAGAGAAGCTAGTGCTGGTGGTGAAATTGAATATAAACAAGAAAAACAAACTAGAACTAGTGAACATCTTAGAAGTTTTATTCGTCGTCTTGTATTTGAACAATATAAAGATAATAAAATTCCTAATCTAGTTAAACTTGGTTCTCTTGCTCAAAACATTGCTGGTAGTAAATATATGATGATGAACATTACTGGTGGTATTGCTAACGTTCTTACTGGTTCTAGTAATATATTTATGGAACGAGCTGCTGGTGAATATATTAATCTTAAAGATTGGGAAGCTGGTAAATCTGAATGGATTAAAGGAACTGTTAGTTATATGGCTAATATGTATAGTGAAAATAGTAGTACACTTCAAGATGCTATTATTAAACTTAGTCATGTAGTTGACTTTGATAGAGTAACTGAAGTTAGTACTGTTGAAGGTCTTAAAGAAAATATTCGTAGAGTTCGTGGATTACTATTTAGTCCTCAATCTGTTGGTGAACATTATATGCAAAATGTTATGCTATTTGCTATGCTTAAATCTCATAGACTTGTTGATAATGGTAGAGGTGGTTATGATATAATGAGTAAAGAAATGTATCATCGTAAAGCTGAACAAGATGCTCTTATGTCTGTAATAAATACTCCCCGTGGAGGGGAGAACCAAGCTCTACTTGAACAATTCAATAAGTTCATGGATGAAGCTAAAGCTGATAATAAAAAACGAGCTAAATATAATCTATTTAAAGCTAATCCTATATTCGATTTTGTTAAGACTTATCTTAATGAAGAACAACAAAGAGAATATATAGCTAAACGTAAAGAACTTATTAAAGATATTGATAAAAAGTTTGCTGAACTTCCAGATATTTATAATCAGTTTGAACTTAAAGATGGAATTGCTCAAATAAAATCTGATAGTAAACTTACTCTTAAAGAATATGCTAAATTTATTGATAAAGTTCGTGAAGTAAATAAGAAAGTTCATGGTGTTTATGATAAACTTGGTTCTGCTAATATAGAACAACATTGGTGGGGTGGTACGGTTATGCAATATCATAAACATCTTTATCCTGGTTTTAAGAAACGTTATCGTTGGAACGGTTATTATAATGAAACTCTAGGTACTATTGAAAAAGGTAGTTATACTAGTCTTTATGATTATTTGACTATTCCATTTAAAGAAACTAACGTAGGAGAAATTAATAATGTAAGTGATGTTCTTAAAGCATTCCAAACTTATGGTAAGAATTTACTTTCATTTGCTGTTAATTTTAAACTTAATTATGAACTTCTTCCTGAACATGAAAAAGCAAATATTAGACGTAATTTAGGTGACTTACTTTATGTAGGTGCTGCTATTATTGGAGCAATTGCTATAACTGGTATGGGAGGAGATGATGATGAAAGTATTATATATAATCTTATGCTTTATCACGCTGACCGTCTTGCTTCTGAAGCTGCTTCATTTACTCCATTTGGTGCTTATGCTGAAGGTAAAAAGTTATGGTCTAGTCCTGTTGCTATTGGACAAACTATTAATGACTTACTTGGTACTACTGCTATGGCTGCTAGATTCCTTATTGAAGAAGATTTTACTGAGGAATATACTACTGGTAGATATAAAGGTATGAATAAGTTTGAAGTTATGGCTGTTCGTAATATACCTGTTGTTCGTAGTATTAATCGAGTTCTTGATTTACCTAATAATAATAGTTATTATAAACTTGATGAAAATATACTTAGTATTATACCTTATAAAGATATAGCTAAAGATATATTTGAATAAACTGGACTTGAACCTAGTAAAAAATAAGGGCTTGCCTATGGTATCACTACCTAGACAAGCCCTTTTACTTTAGCATTAATATCTCAATAATCAAGAACTATTTTTCCATCTTCATTTACAATAACATCTTTATCGCTATACATTTCTTTATATAACTGTATAAACTCTGTATAATTACCTCTGAAAATATAATTATGATTAACTATATAAACAGATTTACGAGTAGTAGGTTTAATAACATTAGCAGTATAAAGAGTTTGAAGTGCTTTATAAAATGTATGAGTAGAAATACCGTAATATTCAGTTATAGCACTTTCAGTAAATTCAATAACATTACTCATATAAGCTAAATTTCTACATATATAATTAAATAAATGTAGAGTAGCTTCATTAAAATAACGTTCTTTATCAAGAATTTCCATTGCAACTCCTACATAATCTCTACCTTTAATACCTAATTTATTAATATTATAAGTAGTATTAGTAATAGAAATAACTTGCATAGTATCCATAACTTCAACAGTTTTATTAGTATCATAAATAGTTGGAGCTATATTACTAGCAACTTCAGCAATACGTTCTTTTTGAGCATCAACAAACTTCTTAATAAGTTTAGTATTAAAACGATAAGTAGCCATAAAATCATTTTTAAATTTAACATTATATTCATTATTAACTTCAACAAATGTACGAAAAATATGTCTATATAATGCATACTTTCCAATAAAAATTATGTTAAATATGTCTCTGAGATACAGTAAATATTTTTGTAACTATTTGATTATCAATAACAAAAAATGTTAATCCTATCTAAGATATATACGATAAGAAGCTTGTCCATTAGCAATATCTTAATTAAAACCATCATCATTATTACCAATAACACACATAAGAATAATAAAAATTATAATACCAATAACAAATAGTTTTCCACTATACTTATCCATAGCTTCACTATCACTAATATTATTAGCAACTGCTAATAGTTTAACACCACCAAATATAATTCCAAGAAGAACAATAAATGCAACCATAATTATAATATATTTAAGTTTAATAATAAGATAAAAATAAACCTCAGTAGTAAGACTAGCTTAGCTACCGAGGTTTCAGTCATGCCAACGACTATAAGTTTAAGGATTAGTAGAACGCTCCGCTTCGCTACGCTCAACTCCCCGTGGAGGATGGAATAGACTAGTATTTATTCAATCAATATAATCATTATCATTAATAACTATACTAATATTACTAGCATAACTACTATTCCATCCTCTACGGGGAGTATAGCGAAGAGTGCGTAGCACTCGTAGCGGTTCCAAGCTAATCATCAAATTAAATAAAGCCAGCTCTATTAGAGCCAGCTTTACGTATAACATATAAACCATTAGCATTAATACTATTTACTTCTTTAGTCCATACTTAGCCCATTGAAGAACAAACCCAAGACCTTCCCAAATTTTATCTTCAGCTTTAATTTGAGCATAAGTAGCACCAACTTTTAAATCAAAGTTTTCAGGTTTTACACAAGCTGCTTGACCATGAACTTCAAATCCAGTAAGACAAGTAAGAGTAGTATTAGTTGTTTTAGTACCAACTTTTACATTTTCAATACCTTTAATAAATGTCATAGTTTATTCTTTTTCAAGTTTATTAATAATATCTTTAATATAATCACTAGGAAAACTACCTTCAAGTCGAGCTAATTCTTTTCTATTATAATCATTATCGACTTTAGTAATAACAGTAGTAGGAAATTTAGTAATTTCTTTTCTTAGAATATCATCTAGATTTGTATTACGAATATTAAGAGTAATATCACAATTAGCTTCATTAATAGCATCAGTTATATTTTTAATTGCTATTTTACAAGCATCACAACCATCTCTAGTAAAACAATCAATACGTATCATAACACAATAGCATTATTTTTAACAGCTTCTTTAATAGTATTAGGAACTCTAAGAAGAGTATTCTTAATCATTTCAGTAGTAAGACTATCAGAATATACATAAGTAGCATAAGTTCTCCAACTATCTTTAATAACAACAGCAAATTTGTTAGGATTATCAATATTAGTTTGAATATATTCTACTTTAGTATTCTGATATTTCCACATCCAAGCAATAGCATCAGCACATTTAGCACGAGTTATACAATCATGTTCATCAATAAACGCTTCAACAAATATATTATTTGTTTGTCTTGTAGGTTCATCTCCAGTAAGATAATTAATATCATTACGAAGTTCTTCCCAAGTAACAGAATTACTATATCTTTTATATTCTGTATCATCTCGATATATAATACAAGTAGGATATTCAGTAATATTCTTACCAGCAACAGCCTTTTCAAGTATCATATCTTCAAGAATAAGATGGTCAGGAAGATTTTTAAAATTACATTGAACATTAGTACCAAATAAAGCTATATCAATAGCTTCTCGCATAGCTTCTGTTTTATCTTTATAAGCACTTTTATAATAAAATTCAATTTTAACCATAGTATTCGTATAATATAATGAGAATTTATAAAATTAGCTATTTTAAAGCCCTACATTGAATGATATTCATATCGTGATAGATTAATCACAATGATAATTAAAATTCAATGTAGGGCAAAAGAACTGTATCTATGACTATCCTAACAGCTTGCGAAGATATTTTCTAATAGTGTAATCGCTTTGCACACCACGTAAAATATCACCATTACAATAAGCAGTAGGAGCATCACTAATACCAATACTACGCGCTTCTTGTCTACCAGTATCAGTATATAGATTATGCCTAATAAGATTAAACCTACCAGCAAACTCAGGTAGAGCAAGAGCTTTGTGAAGCCTTTCTTCAAAAAGTTTACTAACATTACAATCAGGTAAATAAAACAAGATTAACTTTTTCATAGATAAACTTCATTACCTTCAATTTTAGCATCACTAAAATGACTTTTAAAACTTTCAACACTTCTACACCATAAAGGTTCAAGTCCATCAACTTTATAAATAACAGCAGGAATCCATTCACCTGTATCTGGATGTTTCATTTTAGTAATACTAATAATTATATATTCATTAGATGTTTTATTATGAATATAACGAGCACCAACTTTAAGCTTTAGCTGCTCCGCCTGTTCCTTCTCCAAATCCTTTGTTTCCACGTTCACTTTCTCCTAATTCTTCAATAGATTCAACTTCTTTCCAACTAATTCTTTCAGCACTATTAATAATTAATTGACAACATCTATCTTTACCATCACAATTATATGGTGGAGTAGAAACTTTAGCAAGTATGTTAGTCATTGTAGTTCTAACATTATTAAGTTTAAGTTTAGAATTGCCAACCATACTATCAGGTAAATGCATATGTCCTCTAAGTTTATCAACTACTTCAACAAGAGTAGATACAGCATGAACTAAATCTCTAGAAGTACGATTCTTAAAAATAATAAGAAGTTCTCCACGATAACCCCAATCAAGAGTACCAGGAGCATTAGGCATATAAAAGTCAGATTTAGTAAGATTACTTCTAGGACGTAAAGACATTTCATTAGGCTCACCGTTAGCATCATTTCCAATATTAAATGCTAAACCTGTATGATAAATAAATCTATCTTTTTCTTCATCATATTCACAAAGAATAGGATAAATATCCATACAAGCATCACCTTCTTTACCATAAGCAGGTAAAATAGGTTGAACATTACAATACTGTTCTATATTTATAACATCTCCACTAAGAAGTTTAATCTTTTTCAGTTTAAATACTTTTACTTCCATATATAATTAAATTATTAAATTAAAGAGCTTCTGCAAGTGCAAAAGCATTTTCTATTTTTCTTGATTTATCACCATAACAAATACTATCAAATCGCTTAGTACCTTCAATATTATCTATATTAGAATAATATCCACTAATAGCATTAACTGCACCCCAAGCTGTACCAAGAATATCTCTTTGACCTGGACCATCAAAATAATAACTATAAGTATCAGAAATAACATTCATTTTTCTACTACTTATTTTACTATCAGTTAAAGCTAAACCACTACGATAAGCAATATCTTTAATAGTATGTCCTGTATCTTTTAGACGTTGAATTTCATCTTCAGTAAGAATATTTTCTCCAATAAATTGGATTACATCTTCGTCAGTAACCTTAATATCAGCAAGTAAATTACAATATTGACCAAATTCTTCAGATTTAATTTTACTAATTCCAAGTATTTCTTGTGCAACAGAAATCTTATTATGAACGCTATTGGTATGTCGAAAACTAACATAATTACTACTAGTACGAATAGCAGCATTAAGAGTATTTTGACAAATAACTCTAATAGGAGTAAATAAAATTTTAACTCCACCACTACAATCATGAGTATTAGTAAATACTAGATAATTTTCAACAGGGTCACCTTTAACAAGAATATTATTAGGAAGTTTAGCACTTACAAATATTCTCTCACCATTTCCCCAAAATCCAGCAGTTTGCCAAATAGCAGAATTTTTACCAATAGCACCATCAAAGAAATTAAAAGCATCATTGTTTTGTACAATAGTGTATTTGCTTTTAACTACACCTAAAGGAATATTGAAATCAGTACGATAGGTAGCAAAGGCATTATCACACTTACGATAAATGTCAGTACCAAAAACATGAGCGCCTTCTTTTTGTTCTTTAATAATTCTATCAAGTTCTTCATCAGTTCCAGTAAGTTTAATAGGCATTTTACCAACTAGTTCACATTTAGCTACATCAAAATTAAGTCCAGCTTTAAGCATAACTTCTTTAGCAGTAGCACAATCTGATACATCAATAGCACCAGAATAAGCCCAAGGTTTACCTTTTACTTTATACATATTATTTATGACTTATATGTAACATAACACTTTCAATATCTCTAACAGCTTGGTTTTTATTAACACCATAAGTATCCATATACCATTTTATTAATTCTCTTACTTTTTCTTCTAGTTCCATAATTAACAAGATTAGCAGTGTTGACTCCCCGTGGAGGATGAACTTAATTCTGTCCTCTACGGGAGTAACCAAGTTATTTAATAATAAGACTAGTATTTTCAACAAGTTTAGCTATACTAATATCTCTACCATCATTAAGAATATTCTTCATAGTAGTTTTATTAATACTACTACTTCTCGTCATTTCATGTTGATGATTAAAGAAAGTATTAAGTAAATCAAAATTAATTTTATTAGCTAAATCACCAATAGGCTTTTCAATTTCAAATTTAACTTTAATACAATCTAAATCATCAAGAGTAAAATAACCTCCAGTTTCTTCTCTAAGTCTAGCAGATTGTTCAGGATATCTTTCAGTAAATTTATCATTAATTTGTTCAAGAATAACATCTCTACTAAATGAGAAATTACTATCAATCATATCGTTATCCCAAAGAGATTGTAAATGTTCAAGAACTAAATCAATAAATATCTGATTAAGATTTTCATCAATTTCAACACATTTACTATTCTTAGTATAGAGTTTACTATCAACTAGATTAATAACTTTATTACCAGATTTACCTAAATCCCCATAAGTTATAACAGCATCAAGCATAACACCCTTAAGTCTTTCAGCATTATTTTCTTTAGTTTTACGAAGAACAGCTAATCGTTGCTCTTCTTTCTTACAAGATTCAGCTTCAAGATTAAGCATAGTATATGCTTTACGATAACTATCAAGTTTAGATTTAAGACTTTCTTGTGTAATAGCAAGACGTTCTTCAAGTTCAGGAGTTAATTCACCTCCATTTTCTTCTAACTCAAGAAATATATCCTCAAGTTCAGTAGTAATATTATAAATACTTGCCATTATTTTCTACGTTTAGGTACATTATAAGCAGAACGATAATAAGGATTTAAATAACCAAATAAATGAGTATAATCACTAGCAGTCATTTTATCAGTATTAGTTCTATATTTATAACTAGCTTCAATATATTTTTTCCATAGTTTTTTACTCAAACCAAGATGACCAACAAATCCACCATTTTCAAATACAAAGGCTTCTGTATTTTTAGTAGTTCTAAAACGGTTATTAAAACCATAAAATCTTCTTCCCATAACTTTAATATTTAAATAGTTAATAATTTATTTATTATTTCTCATTTCTTCATATGCTTCTTCTTCAAGTTCAACAGTAACATCTTCAAGACGAATACCTTTTAAACAAGAACATTCTTTCCATTGAATACTATAATTACAAGAAAGAATAAGTAAATCAGTATTATCAGCATCAACGCTCATAATCCAATTATCAGGAGATATTTCTACTTCAACACAATCAATATATATTGTTTCTTTAGGCATCCATCCTTTATCAATATCATGTTCATATAATAAACAAGTATTAAAATATCTACCAGTAAGAACATTATTTTTATGTTCAAATAGTCCTCCATGCCAGCAAATAGGATTTTTATTTTTAGTCCATTCTTTAGTATTAAAACTATATCTATCAGTAGCTCGTTTACTAAAAGCCCCATTATAATGAATACTACCATCTGGTTCTTTGAATACATTTCCTTTACGTCTGTTTTGACAAGTACCATCAGAACTTATTTGCATCCATTCTTCATCAGTAAATCGAAGAGGACTAATAATATTCCAATCACATAGTTTTTGAACAAGATTAATTTCCCAAGGAGCGGAACCACCGGAATTACCATGAGAAGCAAATACAGCAACAGCTTCAATTACTTGTTGATACATCCAATCATCCGGACCACCTTCTCCTTTACCATATCCAGCAAGTTTAAGTTCTTTAATAGCATGTTTACAAATATTACTTCTTCTAATAACTTTAGCTAAAACTTTCTTATTAATAAGAGGTTTATTATTTTGCTTTTTAATATAACGCTTACTTTTCTTCATCTTTAATTACTTTAAGAACAACAATATTACATAAAAGACCATAACAAAGATACTTATTAAATGCACAATCAGAACAATTTCCAATATGTTTATTTTTAACATATTTACATAAAAGTGTTATTTCTTTATCATCTTCAACTCTAATTGTAGTATAAAGAAATTCTTCACCATCATTTAAATCATCAGTGAAATTAATATCACTATAATTTTCAATATGAAAGTGTTTAAGTTTATCAATCTCTGAAGTCATATCCAAGTTCCATTAAATTATTTCTAATTATTCCAGCTATAAGTTTGGCATTTGGATGAGGTTTACCTTTGGTACCATAATAACGTAGGTCAATAATAGCTCTCCATTCATCAATAGAATATGTATAAACACATCTAGTAGCAGTATCAAGAGGAAGAACACCACGAGCATCTTGACGATGCATACCAATATCTACAAGAAGTTTATATTTATTAAAAGAATTATTACAACTATCTCTATAAATAGATGCTTTTTTATGAGAATTGCACCATTCTTCAAAAATAGGTTCATTATTTAAATAATCTACTTCTTCATCAGTCATCCAATGAGGTCTACAAATACTTCCATCTTCATAAACATATCTAGTTGACTTTTCAGCAATACTATTAGGACTAACACGATTTAATTCACGAGAAGTGCTAATTTGTGTATCAACACAAAAAGTATATCTCATCATATGAAATCCTATTTCAGTATTACAAAAATCTTCAATAGGAACAATATATTTAGATAGATAACCAAATTGTGTTTTATGGTCTAAAACCCAATTACCATTAACAGTTATATAATAAACATGTTTTTCATAATGATAACTAAAACCAATAGTATTAGCATAATTAATAACAATAGTTTCTAAAGTTTTATCACTATCATTAGCTATTATATAATAAGTTCCATGACGAAACATACTCCAATGTTCATCATTAATAAGTCGTTTAATAGTAGCTTCATCATTACCACTTGTTCTACCATAACAAACTCTTGCACATCTAGCAACATGAGCTTTAGAATCATCACCTTGTTTCCAAAGTTCAACTTTCGGTTCTATTATCTTCATCTTCTTTATTATTATAAAAATCTTTAACTATATTTCCAAATACACTATAAAAATGTTCTTTAGGTATAATATTAATAGGCTGTATAGAATCAAGCTCTTTAAAAAATTCTTTAAGACCTTTATTTCTAATCCATAAAGTATCGTAAGTAGCAGTTATATAATTATCTTTATCCATGTCACAAGCTATAAAGCAAGTTTCACTATCAAGTTTATCTATACATTCTTTACATACAATAGCTTCAGCTATTTGTTTACTCTTACTAGCATCTTCTTCAACAGAATTTCCAAGTGGAGTATAACCAATAACCTTACCACAACATATACAAACTCTAGCAAGAGCATTTATACCAAAAATAGGATGTAATTTCATACCATATAATCAGTTACAAATTTAAGAACTTTATAGAAAAGACCAACAAGAGTACCAGTATTATCAATAACATAATCATCTTGAGAAATTTTAATTTGTTCACTTTCATGATTATCATTATTAACTCTTCTATCTACTCTAATTATTTTTCCACCATAATATTTAATAGCCATACATTCATCTTCAAATCTAGCATCAGCTATAATACATTGTCCTTTACTGTTTTTTATATCAAATGCTTTATTCATAGTATAACGAATAAAAGCTTCATGCCAAAAATGATTTCTAATAACATTAGTTCCATAATATTGAAGAAGAGCTCTAATTTTAATAGAAACATTATTATTTAAAAGAAGAAGTGTAGATAAATTATCATATTCTAATACAGTATTAATAACACAGTCTATATCTTTAATATTAGTAGAAACAATACCAGTCTTAAAATTATAATAATAATTTTCTTTAATTTCTTGTCTATCTAGAAGTTTACGGTCAATACCACAAAATTCAGATATATCATCTTTAAGTTTATCAGCAAAATGAATAATTATTTCATCATTTTCGATAAAATCATTTTTATGATAAAGAAGCCAAGTATCATAACTAGCTTTCATAATACCATCATGAAGGATATAACTAATCATAGAAGCAACTGTATCTTTACCGCTTCCTTTAAATCCTTTAATACCAACAATAGTAACTTTATTAATACTCATAATAATTTGTTTTTGTTTATCAAGACAAATATAAAAATATAATAGGAATTTACTAGTAATAATGATGCTGAATTTAATGTTAAATATCATGGTGAAAATGACGCATTTTAAGGCTCACCATAACAAGCAAATCTTATCGTGATAGATTAATCATTCTGATATATAAAATTGAATACAGGCAAAAAGAATCATGTCTACGAACGTGTCATATACAATTTTACACCCATGTAAAACAGAAAAGCCTAGCACATCACGTTATGTACTAGGCTTCACCTTATTCAATATCTATATGATAAATAATACAAAAACCATTACGTTCTTCTACAAACTTAACATTAATATTAAAATCATCTTTAGACATAACAAAAGAATTACGTATTCTTGTATCGAGAAGTTTAATAACTTTATTAGGAATATATAATTTAAATCCAGTATTAGCATCTCGAACAATAGGAATACCAATATCAACTTTATCATCATTATACAAAATCACATAAAGTTCATTACTTTTAGTTATATCATTATATCTAACAGCAAAATTATAACTTTTAGCATCATAATCAGTAAATAGAATAATAGATTTATAATAACAACTAAAATAAGATTTAGTTCTATCAAAACTATTATTCTTAATTACATTATAATCTAGTATCTCCATTTATAACAACAGTTTTAATATGAAATGGAACTCTACTAACACCACTTCGTTCACCATATTCTATATGAACAGTTTTGCCAATATAAGATTTAGAATCAAATAAAACTTCTTGCTGAACTATATAACTAGTGCTTAAACGAGTTTCAAACTTTTCATTATTAATATCATTTTTACAAAGAAGAATAGGTAAATCACGTTTCTTTTCTTTATAAATATCAAGAATTATAAAATCTCCCTCAGCAGCATCTTTAAACTTCTCCATATAATTAGCTCTACGTCTACCATATTGATAATCAGTTTCAGCATTACGAAGTATAAGACCTTCAAATCCTAGATTAATAAAATGATTTCTAGCGTCAATAGCTTCATTATCATTAGTAATATATCCGCTAGGAAGAATAATCAATCGTTCTTTATTATTATAATGTTCTTTAATATTATTAAAGCAAGTAGGCAGCTTAATATGATAACGATATGTATTTCTATGAGTTTGATTACCTTCCATCATAATATCATAACACCAAAACTGAAGAAGTTTATTTTCAACACAATTAGCATCTTTAACAAAATGATTAATTTGATTAACAGTATAACCCGGAAGATAAACTTCACCATCAAGTGCTGCAAATCCATTAATCATATCGTCGATAATATTTGTATTAATAGTAGCAAGCAAATAATCTTCAAGATAGCTAAGAGTATGCCAAGTAAGACCTTCACGACTTTGGAAACGAAGCCTAATAGGTTTAAACATATCATTTTGAGTATAAGCAGTAACAATACAACGCAGACCATTAATCTTATACTGACTATACATACAACTGACTTTTTTCCAAACATTACCACTATACGTTTTAGCAAGCATTGGAAGTAAAAGATTACTGTTTCCATTACTAAGGTCTTTAGGTAGATAAGTATTTAGAAAATTAAATATAGTATCATTATCTCCATCCTCCACGGGGGGTAAACCCTGCATATCGCAAAGTTCATTAAGATAAGTATAACCTTGTTTAATTTTATCATTATATCTACTTTCAAGTTCTTTTTGACCATCTTTTTGAGTAACAGCATAAACTTCTTTACGAATATTACCTCGAACAAGACCATAAAAAACAGTGATACTATTAGTACCACTGTCAAGTTCAGCCCACCAAACAGTAGGTGTACCATTATTATTTCTACGATAAAGTTTATTCATTATGTTCACTTATTTTTAAACCATTAAATGCAAAACTAACAGCTTTACCACCTAGAAGTTTAGCTTTACGCTGAGCAATCGTTTCCTTTTTAGGCTTAATAGCCTTTGCAATACCGGTGCTAACATCAATGGGTTTACCTGTAAAGACATCTTTTGATTGATTAACTCTGCTAGCACTTCTAGTGCGTTTCCTTGGTTCTTTACTATAATATCGTACTGGGTTTCTTCTCTCGAAATCAAGATTTTTTTCATGTATATCAATAATTCTTTTAATAATACTATTACGATAATCAATATAACTTTGAGCTTTTTCTGGATGATGTTCTAGAACAAGATAAAGTTTATCAAGAATATATTCAATACTAGAAAGAGTAATACGATAACCATAATTAATAGTTTGTCTAGGACGAGAACCATCAGGATAAATAGTAGTACAATCTAAATCTTTAATATAAGATTCAATTACATCAACCATTGTAGATTTATCAATAACATAATTAATATATCTAATATCTCTATCATCTAGCTTTTCTTCATATCCTTTTATTATCATAGATTTTCTTTCTTACATTTATAAATAATAATACGAGTTGGTTTACCTATAAGACAATGATTATATTTAAACCATTCAACAATATCAAATGTAGGATAAGTTTTAGCTATTCCTTCAATAAGAGCATAACCTTCTTGATAATTAAAATTACTATGAATAGTTCCACCATTATCAGTATCAAGTAGGCTAAACTTTTTGATATATTCAACGTCATCATTAGAAGATAGATTAATTTCTCCATAACAATAAATATCTTTTTTATCAATACGTTTACCATCTACATTAATACATTCCCATTTATCAAGATTTTGTTCATCCTCTTCAGTAATTGGACGCATAACAGTATAGGTAATACCAGCTAGACTTTTAGTATGGCAAAGTATTACTTTCTTCCGTATCCCAAGTAAATTCAGTTTCTTCTCCATAATTATCTTCTATATATTTAACAACTTGTTGAGTTAATTCATTAATAACATTTGTAGAATAACTACTTCTCAATTCTGCAAAATCTTTAACGCCAAGTTCTTTAGGAATAATAATAGGTATAATATCATAATCATTCTTAAGAATCACAGCTTCCATAAGACCAGTTCTATCATTATCCATAAGGCTAATAAGAAAACCATTTCGATTAAGTTTACTACGAAGCCAATCATATTCAATTTGACGAAGTTTATAAGTTTCATGTGGAATATTCACAACACCAATAGCCTTAGATTCAAGGGTAGACCCCCCGTAGAGGATGGAATGATTAATACTCTTTAGATAACATTCAAGACTTAATCTATCTTTAGTAGATTTAGTTATAATAATAACGTCATAATTATCTAATTCAAGATTAATAACTCCCTCGATAGTATTACTATTAGTTATAAACTTAACTTCAGTTTTCTTATTCCTATTTGGAAAATACAGTTTAACATTAACTATTCCTCTTTTATCTTGCCCAAGAATATAACCATAACATAAATCTGTTTTATTTTTATCATAAAAATATTTAGGAATAGGATTAGTTGAACGATTAATATAAAATTGGTCAACAGGATAAACAAAATGAGTATTAAGAAAATTAAGATTAACACCAAATTGTCCCCAATACTTAGCATCTAAATTATTCCACGGACGAGTAACAAGTTCAATAATAGGTTTATGATTACGTACATTACTAATAGCCCTAGCAATATTATAATCGTTGTTTTCATCTTTATCTTGTCCATAAATAATATTTCTAAAAGTATAAGCAATATGTTTAAGAACAAATAGAAATTGACTTTTAATAGAAATATCAATTTGTTTATGAACAATTTCAGAGAGTACAGTTGCAGCAGCATCTATACAATCTCCCCACCAATATCCAGCAAAATCTCTTCCTTTAAGTTTATTCCTATTATCATATCTAAAACCAAAACTAGGATGAGTATCTTCACGAAAAGGACTAGATATAAATTCTCCTGTATCTATACAATGTTGTATATCTTCAACATTAATTCCAGTATAAGCACTAAAAATAGTAATTTGACTAACTTTAGAGAAAATATAATCTTTAGTTAAAATAGTATTACTAATATTTCTTTTCATAATATTTCTAATTTGATCTTTATCGTGAAGATATAAAAAAAGAGGACTAGGTACTAAAATAGTACCCAATCCTCTTACATACAACTATTTAACTAACTTTAATTTTTTAAAATGGCAAATCTTCTGTTGGATTAACAAAAGCACCAGCAGCATCATTACCACCACCAAATGGACTAAAATCTCCACCGCCATTAAATCCGCTAACAGGATTCATAGGAGCAGCAGTTTGAACACCGGGCATCACACCAACACCAGGCATAGCAACATTTGGCTGTTTAGCTTGTTCGGCAGATTTTTGATAAACAATACTTTCTTTATAAGGGTCAATATGCAAACTAGGAGCAGATTGTTCTTTATAAAGTTCAATAACTCCATCATTGATAAATGTAGGAAATCCTAAATCACCAAATGAAGATTTACTTCCAACAACAGCACGCCATTTACCATCATTCTTAACGAAACGAAGAAGCTTCATCCAAATAGTAATAGGTTTACCTTTAGCATCATTATAAACAGGTTTACCATTATTGTTAAGTAACTTAACATAATTTTCAAATACAGTCTTATAACCAGCTATAACTTCTTCAGCCTCAACAGGTACATACTGCATATTTTCATCAAAATCTTCAAAAGGCAAAGTAAGAGCATCAATTTCTTCTTCTGTTAAATCACGACCTTTAAGAACAAATACATTATATATATGTTTCATAAAGCGGAAAATGTTATCAACTTTCCAAGCACCTTTACCGCCAGGAATAGTTTCAACATTACTTTCAGCAGGAAGAAGGCGTTGAGTTACATAACGACGTTCATTGATATTTTCATGATTACTAGCAAAAGTAAATGTAAGATAAGGAATACTCATACCAGCAAACGAAGGCATACCTTGAACATCATCTTTCAGTGTAGCCCAATCAACTTTAACATCTTCAAGATGACCAATAAACAAGCCATTAGCTTTATTACAATCAGTACGTTCATCAAACTTTTTACGAGTTACATCACGTAAATCATTATTAATACCTCTACCTCTACGTTTTTTAGGAGTTTGTACTTCTGCATTAGCAGTTTGTTTAGCACTTGCTACAACAGTAGCTTCATTCTTAATTTCTTTTTCTGTCGACATAATTAAAGTAATTAAAAGAATTATTAGATAAAATAAAAGCTGCACTATTAGCAATACTAACAATGCAGCTCTATGTTCAAGATACTATATTTCTAGGACGAAGATTTGATTATTCAGCAGTTTCTTCTTTTTCAGTTTTCTTACCGATACGAATAGGTTCTTCATCTTTATATTCGGTAAGCATTGCAATTTTAACAACAATATCTTTATGACCGTTATTAACAACAGCTTCTTGCAAGTTGTCAATATCTACTGTATAAACACGATTCTTAGAAGTAGCTTCTTCATCAGTCATATTAGATTTTAACTGTTTCCAAACATTAGAGTCGGTAAAGTTAAGAGTTACACCAATACCAGACAAAGCAGCAGTATTAGCACATTTAGAACCTTTAACTTTAACAACTTCATCACCTTGAATACAGCTAACCAAAAGTTCTTTCTGTTCATCTTCGGTAATACCTTCACGACCAAGAGCAGCTTTAAGTTCTTCATTAGAAGAAGATAAAGCACCTTCAAGAGTTTCTTGGAAATAAGTATTAACATACTTAATTTTATCATTCTTAGTCATACGAACACGAGTAGTGCAAGGATTACCATTCTTATCTAATTCAACAATACCTTTAGCCAAAGCCCAAATATCAAATTCAGCATGAACAGTCATAGCAGCTTCGGGAGATTCAATATCCAAACCTTGTTCTTCACAGAAAGCAACAACTTCGGGTACTTTATTGATAATAGCATTATCAATATTTGCACAGTTATTAATGAACATTACATATTCACCATGAGCAATGCCGAGAGCTTTAGAAACTTGGGCAGTCATACGGAAACTACCGGGAGTAGAAACAACTACCAATTCAGGTTCTTCACTAACTGCTCTTTGACCAGCATTAACAATACCCATACCAAAACTCAAACCTTTCTTAAAGTCTTTCATAATTTTTGTAATTTAAAAGTGAATAATATCAGTCATACGACTGTTTTGTTTAATAATAATTTCTCTAGTTTGTTTATGTTATTGAATTTCAGTAATATCAATAATATCTTCATTACTCAAATCAATACCTTGCATAGTCTTTAATTCTTCTGTGCTTAAACAGCCCATAATTAAATCATTAGCAATTTCACGAGCACCATAAACAAATGCTCTATGACTTATCATTATTTTAGGATATTTCTTATAAGTATCTTTTTCAAAACATCCAGCAACAATAGCATCTTTATAAGTAAACTCACCAGTAGCAACCATATTACGTTCTCCAATTTTACGATAAAAACGATAACTAGTAATATAATCAATAGGAACAGCAGGTATTCTATAAACAGGAACTTTACCAGTAGAAGCAATTTGTTTAGCTTCATTAGTATTAGTAGCTATTTCAAACTTACCATTAAGTTGATATTCCTTATATACATTACCATTATAATCTTTATAGTATTTAACAGGATAAACATATATATGTTCATGGTCTTTATCTTCTGCATTTTTAGTTTGTACCTCTTTGGGAGTAAGACACTTAATACAGTCAGATGGAAGTTTATCTTCATCATAAGCATTAAAGCCATCTGTATATTCGTACAGAGCGCGATAATTATCTACTTTTTCCCAACTCACGCTGCCTTTGACAAGTAATGCCTTAATAATGTGAACATCAACACCTGTTTTACCTTGAACTACATGAATATGTTCAATGCAAGTAGAAAATGGAAGTCTAAGGTCTTTAGCTCTCATTGCAATAGCAAGACCATCTTCAACAGACTTAATACCACATTTATCACTACGCATAACACGTTTGATAAATACTTCAAGACTTGCAATTTCAGCTTCACTCATATAATTAAGCTGATATGGAGCAACAGAATGTTGAACACCATGTTGTTTTTCAATACCACTATTACTAACAGCAACAGCAGTATCATTAACTTTAACTTCTTTATCTTCGTCCATTCTATCAAAGAGCGATTTTGATTACACAACAAATGTAACTATTATATTTATACTAACAAATAATATCATCAAAATTTTGAGCACTAATATCAGAATTAACATTCTGTATAACTTCATGGTTAACTGATAACTTTTCCTTTTTAAGACTTGCTTCTTCGATAGTACCAGCTATATAAAGTTTATGTACTTTAAGTTTTGATTGACTACAATTAACATTATTATAACGATAAATAAGTTCATCTATTGTATCACATAAAGGTGAGGTTAAAATCCATTCGTCTACGCTTGTTTCTAGGCTGTCAGTTGAATTATTTTTTATAGATAATACTCTTAATAAGCCATCATTAAAAGCCTTTAAATTCAGCGTGGAAATAGCCTTAGATTTGATTATACGAGCAGTCCCTTTCTTGCTTCCAGACTTGTACAAAACAGGAATATCATTACTATCAACTAGAACTTTATCCTCAATTTTATCATGATAATCACCACAAATTTCACCTAATTTATCATTAATATATTTAGTTACAGTAGCAGCATATTCACCTCTCTTACTAATAATAAGAAATCGTTTGTCAGGATTATCTTTAATAATTTCAACTATCCTTTCTAGCTTACAAACATTATCAGAACATATAAGCATACGTTCACGAACAATATTATAAAAAGTCTTAACTCGTTCAGCAAGAACAAGAGGATTATAACATTCATCAATTTGTTTACTAAAAGGATTAGTCATATCCATATCAGCACTCCATCCATTATATTCAGCTATTTCTGTAATATATTGAATAGCACTACGTCCATCTTGAGTACCATTTCGAGCACATTTAATATTATCAAGATTACCAAATACTTGAATAGTCTGAGTAATAAATTCAGTATATTTATCATAATTAGTAATATCATCTTGATTAACAAATAAAATTGGCTCTCTGTATTCCTCTACGGGGAGTAAAGCCCGCATAGCATTAATACCACTAGAACTTATATTATCATTAATAGGTGGAATATTAGTATAAATTTCTTTTAGCTTGGCAGTATCAATAGTATCTTTAGTTATAATCATAAGTTTAAATCTAGCATGATTAAAAACTGTATTACAAGAAAGATTCCATTCATTAACTCCAACAACAATAGAAATATCATAACTATAATTATATCTACTATTAACATAAGTATGAGTAAGAATATTAATAGTATCTATATTTATATTATGATTTTTAAGACCATCAACAATTTCTGTTCTTCTTTTCCAATTATCTGTAACAATAAGTATTTTAAGATTAGGATTTTTATTCCTCATCAGAGTAATAACTCTACTTATAATTTCAGAATAATCAAGAGGTTGAACACAATGGATAGTTCCAACACCTTTATAATCTTTAGAACCCCATTTATTAATAAGTTTACTATATGATTCTTCAACTATATTTTTCATCCAAAATCATCTTCATTAAAAATAGGATTATACATACCGCTATATTTTTTAATTTTACTTTTACCTTTTCCTTTAGGAGAAATCTTAAGTTTAATAGGATTAATAACTTTCATAGCTTCTTGATAATAAAATTTAAAATTAATATCTCTAAGAGAAATATCTTTATCATCAAGACTATTAATAACCGTTACAACAGAACCAGCCGCCATTCTACTACGAGAACCATTATCATTATGAACTTTCTCAATAATATAACCTCTATTAGAAACATAAAACCTAACATATCTTTGGCAAACAACATGAGTAACTTGTCCATTTTCAATCTTAGTTTCTTCTACATGAAATTGTTTACCTACATTTTGAGTAAGACAAAAGTCAAGAATATTAGTAGCTTCTTGAAGAGTATCCATTACAGGTTTATTCTTAAGAAAATAGTTTTCAATAGCTTGAGCAACAATAGGCATAGAATAACCTTTAGTTAAATCTAAAGAATACATCATAGGATTAAGAGCACCTTTAGATTCAAGTTTAAGTTTATGAACACCATTTTTAATAACTCTAAATTGGCTAAGATAATTATTTATATCTCTACTAACAAGACAATGATAATAATCAGTATCAAACTTAAGTTTAGTAGTTTGTTCCCACTCATCTTTAATACGATTATAAACATCAATATCTCGTTTATAAAGTTTAATAACAATACCATCTGTATTAGCACTTAACACATGAATATTGTGTAACTCTAATTCCTCAACCAACATTAGCATCATTAACTGCCCATTAATAGTAGTTTTAAGTACAGCTAATCTATCATAAAGATTACCGTTTTCAAATCCAAGTTTACCATAAACAGAATTAATAACAATCTTTAAAACTAAAGCTAAAGTATCTCTATCAATTCCGTCAACAGTATCTTCATCGCTGTGTTTAACTTCAACTCTCTTATTTTTAAGCCAACCAATAAGATTACAAAAAGCATTAGTATCAAGATGAGCTGGAGCTACTTTATGAGCGGCAATAATACTAGGATACATACTATTAATATCAGCATGAATATAAACATAATCATCGTCATTAAGAACATCGTGTTGACCCCCCGTAGAGGATGGAAATAATTCTCTTCCACTACTCCAAAGTTCAACAGGATTATCTTGACTATGTAAACCTCCAGTTGCAACAGTATAAGTTACATTTCCAATTTTAACTTCTTTACTAAACGCATCTTTATTAACTCTATAAATAGTAGTTTTAAGACATTCATCAAGAAAGTCTTGCATAGGTTTAGTTTTAAACTTAATAAAAGGAAAAATAACTTTTTTAAAACTCATAGCAGTTCTTTCAGTTTTCTTACCTTTCCATTGTTCAGGAGCAAGACCACTAAATTTACTATAAAATTTCTCAAAAAGAATATCAGCAGTTTTACTACGACTAGAATTAAGAACATCAACATCATATGCTTTACTAATAGCATAACGAGATTTAATTTCTTCTGGATAAAGACGAACTATTTCAGCTACAATGAAAACATCATTAAGATTATAATACATCATAGGTTCAATATATTCATCAAGAATAAATCTATCCCATTTATCAACTAGTTTATTAAGCTGACTAATACTCATCCATTTAAGATTAGGAATTTCATCATATAGTTCAGCTTCTTTTTCATTAATATCAGGAAGTTCATATTCTAGAAGTTCATACCATTGAAGATTAATTGAAGTTTGTTTTAAACCTTTAGGAACAGGTTTACGTTCACCTGTTTTACTATCTACAACTACACTTGCTTTATTAAGAGCAAATATACGCATTACATCAACACCTGTAAATGGTAATTTATATTTTCTAAGACTATTAAGATAAAAATCAGTTTTAAATTTATCTTTATCATCTTGACTAGAAATAATAGTTTTACTAGTTTCATATAACTTATTAATAAGTTCTTTCGTACTATTCGTACGCATATAAAAACTAAGTAAAGCAGCAATCATAAGATTATCATAATTGAAATTATTAAATCCATACAAGTCAGTACGAATAATAGTTCCATTAGAATCCTTATAACATCTAGTTTTATTAATATAACCTATCATAGAAAGTAATTGACTATCATCTTTATCTGTTATATAAAACTTATATTTTTCAACAGTTTCAAGACGAGCTTTAATTTCTTCAACAGATAGTTTTTGAACTAAAGGAATAGCTTTTCCATCAGCATTAACACAATCTTTAAAAACTTTAAGATAACTATTAATACTAACAAAAGTAATAGAAAAGAAATTTCTTAAAACTTCAACATCATAAGCTATACAATTAATCATTTATATAATTTAATCCATAGTTATTTCTATTTTGATTAACCCAATTAATATCATCAGCAAAACGTTGTTTAAATACATGATAAAGATTATCATCTTTAAATTTAATAAGAGGAGAATAATTACTAAATACATATTTACCGCCAGTAGCCATAAATCTAGGAATTGGATTATCACTAATACTACGATAAGCATCACCAAATACAAATAGATATTTGTAATTAATTCTAGCTAATTCTTTCCATAGAATATTACGACATTTATAAACAGCAGTAAGATAAGTATTATAATCATTAGAACAAGTACATTTAACGCTATAAGTCATATATACATCTTCAGTGTTATTTCGTCCAGAGTATTCATCGTAAAGATTACCAATATCAGTGAATAATTGATAATCATCACAATAAACTCTATCACCTCTAGGAAATAGGAAAACAATATCTCCATGAATACTTCCTCTACCACCTTGTATATATTTACCTGTATTAAATATACGATTTGGACATTGTTCACAATCAGGATATTCGTCAACAGTTTTACTTGCCATAAGATAATACTAATTGATTACTAGCGCGAGAACAAGCAACATACAATCTACGAAGCATTTCATCTCTATTAGTATAAGGATGACCATATTTATCATAAATCATATCGTTAATATCTACAAATACATTTTTATAAGTAGAACCTTGTGCTCTATGAGAAGTAATTGCAAAACCATAATCTAAATCTCTACTAAATAAAATCTTACCATTACTATTCGTAATATTAGAAGCGATAAGATATTTACGTTTAAAATCAAAATATTGTTTCCATTTACTTCCACGTTCAGAACTACTAGCTTTTTTAGCATCATCAATAAGACTAGTCAACTTCTTATAATACATCTGAAATGTATAGTTATCATAATGGTCAATAACAAATAAAGGTTGAGTTATAGCACCACCATGAATAGCTTGAAACTTAATAAGAAATCCTTTAAACTCATAATTATTATCAATTGTATCAACAATATCTTTAACAATATATTCTTCACTATTGTTTATAATAATATCATTAAAAACATTAACAACAGTAGTATAACTCATTATTAAATCATTACGAGTAATAAGACTTTTATCAGCATCTTGAATAATCATATGTCTTACATGGTTATTCCATTGTGCAACACGACTATTAGTATAAGCTATAATACGATACAAATCAATATTTTTAGTATATTCTTCATCATTAAAACAAGTATCAATTAAATCAGAAAATTCAGTTTGACCACAAATATAAAATCCTTTAGTTTCTTCATTATAATCTTGTCTATTTTTAGATATATAATCAAGAAATCTCCATCCATTCTTATTATCTATATCTTCTCGAAGAAGTTTAAGAAGTTTACTAATAGGATTATTATCTCCTTGTCGTACAACCTCTTTAAGATAATAAGTATTACTAGCAATAAGAAAAGCTTGACTAGTTTTCTCATTAACAGGTGGAAGCTGACTAGAATCACCAAGCATTATAACTTTAATCTGAAGCTTCTTACATTTATTACTAATATACTTAACAAGTTTAGCATTAAGCATAGAAGCTTCATCAATAATTAAAACTTTAAGACCATCTAGTTTATCTTTTCCAACAGGATTAAAGGCAGGATTTTCAGGGTCAAAATTTTCAATATTAACATCAAGTCTAAAACCAAATAATGATTGAATAGTATTAACTTCTTTTCCACCAATAGAATTACTAAGAACTCTACAAGCTTTATGTGTAGGAGCAGCACAACCTATAACACCACCAGACCATTTGCAATTATTAATAACATATTTAATAACAAATGTTTTACCTGTACCTCCAGCACCACAAAGAGCATTAATATATTTCTTCTCATCCCAAGGCTGTGCAAGAAACTCAATAAGTTCATGCACAGCTATTTCTTGGTCTTTAGTAAACTTAATGTTAGTATCTTTTCTATTACTATTAGCAATATTAAGATTACCAATCATTACAATTCGTTGTTTACATCAATAAGATTATTTTTAACTTTATCTTCATATTCTTTCCATTCTTGAAAAGCTAAAATAGTAGATTCACTATCACTACGATTATAACACGTAGTAATATGAAACAATTCCTTAGCAAAAGGCATTTTAACAATTTTACCTTTAGCTATAAGTCCAGCAGCAAAAGGAATATAAAATCTAGTATCAACAGTTTTTCTATTTTCACTATCTCTTATAATTTTAATTCTATGATTATATTCATCTAATTGACGAGCATAAACAACTTTCTTTCCTTTAGTTCTGTAACTTTCACCTGTAATGCTATATAGTTTGCCATTGTATTCTACTTTATAAGTACCATCAATATATCTAATAATACCTTCACATTTAGCAACTATAATAACATATTTATTGACTATTCCTTTCTCTTTGAATTTACCTACAACTCTAAATGAGAATTTAAAGCTAACCATAACATACTACTTTCTTTTAATAGTACGCATACGTTTATCAACAGCACGAGTAATACCTTTAAAAGTATTATCCTCTGCAAATTTAGCTTTACGAGCAGCCTTTTTAGCAGATTTCTTAGCAGCAATTTCTTCATCACGTTCTTTTTGTTGTTGAATAACATCAACAATCTCAACATGATAACCACAATAATGAGTGAGAAAATCAATCTTACCACTAGTTCCATTACCAATAGCACTATTTTTAGCTACTTTAATAACTTTACTAGCAGGATTGATTCCAATAACAGCGCCAATATTATTAAGTTGACGAACAACAGAAACTTCATCATACTTTTTCATAAGTATTTTACATTTTTAAAGATTAATAAAACAATTATATTTAATAGGTAAAACTATAATAAGTTCAATAATAGTAAGATTAGTAGAGCCACTACGCTACGCTCCGTGGCGACCCCCCGTAGAGGATGGAAGCAAGCTAGACATTAAACTTTCGCTTTAATATTATCTTTAAGTTTATTAAGTTCATCAATGAAATGTTCAAGAACTTCTTTATTAGATTTACTATTATTAATAATAAATTCAATATTACGATGAAGTTCTATATCTTTCATTTGAAGTTTATTAATATCTATATTAATTCGTTCAATCTTCTTATATAGCTTCAATATTTCAACTATAAAAAGTGGAACAAGTCCAGCACAAACACCGATAGCAACAAGAGTAATATTTTCAATCATAGAAATAATGATAAAGTTTACGAATGAGTTCAAATCTAGTATCAGTAATATTATAGATTTTAAATGCTTTAGCAACAAAATCAAAATCACCATATTTAAGTAAAGCATCTATATAATCTTTAATATCACTAAGCCACATAATAGCACTAACAGAATATCTATCACTATCAGTATTAGTAATATATTGACCAATACCTTTAGCAATAGTATCAGCAGTTATATCATTAATAATAAACTTATCAGTAAACCAATTATCTTTTATATACTGTTTATCAGTATATTTATCACGAAAGGTTTTAGATAGTTTATTACATAAATCAATATAAGAACGAGCAGCAGTTCTATTATTATGATTAACAAATTGAACATCTTTAACTTTAAGAGTTAAGTTCATACCACATTCAATAATACGAACTTTAATTTGTTTTTTATCTTCATTAATATATAGAACAATAGCAAGTTTATCTTTCCAATAACCAGTATTCAAAGTAATTATATCATAAAGTTTAACTTTAAATCCAGATGTAATAGTACCATCAATTTGTTTATAAGTAATGTAGTTCATGGTAAAAGTATATTAAAAATATCAGTTGCCACAGTAGTAATTACAACGTCATTATCATCATTTTTAATAGTTGTAACTGCTAATTCCCCATAATAAGAATCTTCAATGAAAATATCTTTGTTTTCATCAAATTCTTTAAGTTTATCAATAAGTTCTTTAACTGTCATAACTGTATTAAATTTTTAGTTTAACATTTATTAGCTAGTTCTTTTGCCCTGTATTGAACTCAATATTAATAGCGATAGATTAATCAGATTGTATATGAAAATTCAACAGAGAGCAAAAGAACCGTATCTGTGAATGTATCATAAACGTAAATAGCTAGTCATTTGTAGCAGGCTCATTATTCTGTTCATTATTCTTACCATCACGTTTAAGACGTTCTTTAAGAATATGTTCAGATACAGAACCAAGTTTACATTCACTAACACAACGACTAACACCTTTAGCATGAGTTACAGCATATACAATAGGATAATTAATATATTTATTATTACCTACTGTACGTTCGATTTTAGTAATTCCAACTTCGGTTACAATACCAACACAAACACCAAACTTAGTTTGATTATGATATTGATAAGTATATTCCATATAAACTACTTGTCCTTTTTTAAACTTAGCTTGTTCTTCAATGTATCTATCTAATAGACCATCAAAAATAAAAGAATCATAATTATCCATTTTAATTATATATTTAAAGTTAATAATATACATACTAAAAAGCCTAGCACTATCTTCACAGACAATGCTAGGCAAACTACAAATACGAAATCATATAAAACGAAATGTTTGACACAGACATTGTTATTACTAATTTCACAATCAATAATAACATTATTAATACCAAATCAAATATGACATATAACACTTGTACTATGATAAATATTAATAGCGCTATCTTCACAGACCGTACTATTACAAACCTAACAATTTTAGAAATTAAAACGGATAATAACAATATCATAGTTTCGGAGTTCAATTCCTCCATCATCAGCAAGTGAAATAATACTACTATCTTCACAGACAGTAGTATTAGAAATAAAATCAAAAACTTATGTGGGATTATTTAGTAGATTTATTTGCTTTTCTACGTTTAAGTTCAGCATAAATTTCATCATCACTAACATTCTTAAATTTATTCTCTTGTTTATTATTATCAACAGATTGATTAACCATTTTAATAATTTCCTTATATTCTGCATTAGAAGTATCAATAATATGTTGAGCAATCAAATGATTAATTTCAGTATTAGCGTTAACAATATTAATAATCATATCTTTAGCATATTTAGGAAAAACAGCAATAATAGGTTTAAGAATATCCTTATCTTCAATTATACTATCCCAACGATTAATAAGCCAATCAAGTTCAAATCCATTTTCAGTAGCACATTTAATAATATCTTCTTGAGTCTTACCAAAATCATTAAGATATTTTTGTTCTTCAAGAACATATATAAATAAAGCTAATGCTCTACCAGATTGTTCTGGAGATAAACCTTTATCTTTAATATCATTAATGAATTTATTAATAAGATTACAATCTTCTTTATATTTACAGGTATCACAAGCAATATTATTACAAGATTTACCAAAAACTTCATCAAGAATAACTTTAATATTAATATTTTCCATAATTTTATTTATTTAATCATAATAACCAAAAACATCATTTTCAGGGTCAACAATAGGACTATCATCAACTATTGGTTCCCATTCAATATCGTCAAAATCTTGACTTAGACATTCTGCATGAATTTCAACACCTTCAACATTATTATTGAAATATGTCTCATCTTCAACAAAATAAATATCAGTTCTTTCCATATCTTTATATATAAAATAAACTCCGAGTAGAAGATAGTTATCATCAACGTGTTAACTATAACAAACCCAATAAACAAAATGGATAAAAATGGCAAGAACATGAGAATTAGCTTTAACAAGCTCAACAGCACTATCCATCCTCTACGGGGAGTCTATACTACAAACTTAGCTAGCTTCAGAATCTTTATTCTTTTTATGAAGTTCAGTTTCAGTATCAATCATAATACCAATAACTCGCTGGCTATCACTAGCAACATCAGCATGAGCCTTAACTAAAGCATCAATGAATAAATCATCTGTATATCTATATTCTCTACGAAGACCACCATCAGCAGTAACTCTAAACTTATTCCATAAGAAGTCAACATAAGCACCTTTAGAATTACATATTCTTCCATCATCTTCAAGAGTATGAAGAATATTAAGAGAAGTATGGCGTCTAAATGCAGCATTGAATTTAACAATATAAACTACATCAAGAATATGTTGAGGAACATTAATTCCAACAGGAACACCACGTTTATCAGTCTTAGCATCTTTAAAATCATTATCTTCATTAGCTTGACTAACAACAGCAGTTTGTTCTTCCTGTTTACGAACTTTACTTTGTTTCTTCTTCCTAGCTTTATTCTTAGTCTGAACAGTTTCACTACTAACAACAGCATTAACTTGTGTATCTTCTTCAGGAACAACAAGCTTACCCTCTTGTTTAGCTTCTTCTAAACTTTCAGCCATAGTTTTCTTTCTAGGCTTAGATTGAACATTACTAGTAACATTATCAAAATTTACCATAACACTTATAAGTTTAAGATTAATATTATTATCAGTAGCAATATTACTCTACTGAACAACACGACAAATATAATAATTAAATATAATACTCCAAATATATTATAATTTATTTATACTATAATTCTAACTAATAATCAATAGCTATATTAAAATAACTAAAATCATTATAGCAATAGGAATTAACTTACCACGAGTATAATAAATATCAATAGTATCAAGAGTATCATTAGTATAAAGAGAATCAGTAATATCAAGAATATTAAGAATATCATTAGTAATATCACCAGCAATATTAGCATGACTAGTATTAATAGTCATTATAATACTGATAGTATTAATAGTGCTATTATTAGCTAGAACTAATGCTATTGGTCATTATGACTAGAAGTCTTATTAGACTTGATAATACTGTTAGAGCTAGTCTTAATGTTGGACTTAACGGTCATGATGAGGCTAAAGCTAGTAGTAAGATTCATGACTGAAACTAATACTATATTTAACGATAAAGTTCATGACGAAGAAAGGAATGAAAATGATGCTAGAACTAATACTGATGACGATGATATAACTAAAGGTTATAACTAATGATTATAAAGATGTAACTAAAGGTTATAATGAACGAGAATGAGAGAGATTTAACAATAGGTTTAGATTGATTAGGAAGAGGATGAGGAGGAAGATGAGGAGGAAGATGAGGAATGGCAGCAAGTCTAGTTCCTTTAGCATTACCATCTCCACCCTTATCTCCACATCCACCACTCCCACAATCACTCTCAACTCCACATTCAACCTCAATTTAACCCTATTTGAACCACATTCAACTCCACCATTTCATTCTCCACGAACTCCACATTTACCACTTTCATCTCAATATCCTCTTTCTCCACATTCAATACCTCTCGTCACCTCTAATTGCACCTCTATAACTTTTTGTTATGAGAGTAAATCTCCATGACCAATATCAGTATAACAAAATGTTATAGGATTCCATCATCATTAGTTTCATTAGTAGAATTATCATCAGTAACTACATTAAATTCATAATTATCAAGACTATCATTAATAATACGAGCGATACCTTTTAATTTGCCAGCAATACCAAGTCTACTCTTATTAACACTATCATATATTTTTGTTATATCTTCAGCATTACCATTAGTAGTAATATCAGTAATAGCAAGAAGAATACCAGCATTAGCAAGATGAAGATTAATAAGTTCAACAGAAGTAATAGAATTATCATTCTCAACTTCAATAGTAGTAATAATACGATGTACTTTCATGATGTTTAATATTAGGATAAGACTTATCAGAACTTGCAGCTAGTTCATGACTGATAAGACTTATCAGATTGTTAAGTTCGTTTGCTGCAATCTATTTAATGTTGATGATGAGCATTTCCATGTC